>ERZ506751.108-NODE-108-length-29634-cov-22.8638_pt1 | contig 29634 bp, 25 predicted proteins | sample MGYA00513045_ERZ506751 | MGnify/ENA metagenome assembly ERZ506751 | reverse complement strand
AACCCCTATGCCAAGATTGAGAATCTTGTATCCTAACCATTAGATGAATCGACCAACGGTACATTTTTCGGACGATAGCTTGCGGAAGGTGGGGGATTCGAACCCCCGGTACGGTAACCCGCACGGCAGTTTAGCAAACTGCTGGTTTCAGCCACTCACCCAACCTTCCAGTCGGATTCTTAACCGAATCAACCAAGCATCGTTCTCAAATGCGAGTGCAAAGGTACTACATTTTTCTGATTCCACCAAATCTTTTTGCAACTTTTTTTCGATAAAAATGCATTTTCTTTGTAACTCCCACATTATCAGGGGGTGTTTTCTTCAACTTTTTTTTGTCATCTGCTTATAAAACAAATAGAGGCGGACTTCTTTCTCAGAAATCCGCCTCTTGTAAAAGAAAGGGCCGCTCGATGATGTGATGAAACTCCGAATGTATAAACATTTGAGAGTTCTCCGCCTTTGTAATCCACCGGCTTTTCAGCTTACCTGCCTAGCAGTTTATGTGGCCCGCCATGAGCAAGAGAATGTCCTCTCGGTTTCAATAGTGTAATTTGATGAGTATCCCGATCGAACCGAAACGACCCTTATTCCTTCTAGCACCCATGCATCATCACGATGCAACGATGCAAAACATCTTAGTCATTATTTGATAATGCAAAGATAATGCAATATTTTGAAACTACCAAATGTTTTAGCTGTTTTCTTCGAATATTTTTTCGAAATATTTTCTCAGTTCCGTTTTGTCCTCTATAATATTGCGCAGTTCGTTGAGCGCTTTCTCGTTAGGGGAGTTGGGAATCCATAACCTGATGTATCCGTTTCGTGAATATTTTTCGTCCATGTGCTGGCTGAACCGCTCCCATTGCTGCTCCTTGTCATAATCTGGATTGTTTTCTTTGCCATACTGTATGGCGCGCAGAAATATCTCGTGAACATCAATGTCGCGATCGGCTTCTGCCACAATCTTGCCATAGATGCTGCGAGGTTGACGGCTGGATGAAGCCCGATGGTCCTCAACGGCTTCTTTCATGATTTTAATCTGCTCCGGACCGAACCAGCGCTTCAGTCTTGCGTCTGCCTGCAGAATCTTGCCGCTGGTGATGTGGTGAATGGCACGTGGACCGCTCATTCCCAGGTCGTGGTAAGCAGCTATCACATAAACCATATCAATGTCGGCTCCGGTTACCGGAACCAGTTTTAGAGAGTTTCTGATGACTCGGGTAACATGTCTGAGCCCATGACTTTCGCCAAAGGCATTATATTTGGGGAGAATCTGTTTCTCCACAAAGTTCATGATTTCGAGATTTACCTGTTGTTTCATAGATATTCCTCCACTTTGTTTATATAATAAGGTACGCGCGTACATTATTATTAAGATGTTATTGTTCAATTCGCCATTCCGATGATGATCAGGGATGATACAATGCCGAAACAGAAGATGTTCAGAGCTGTTTTGCCCAGAATTCTGTTCAGTTCTCTGCCTTCGCCTATCTTTTTCATCTCCATATAGGTTCTGTTGTGCAGAACGATATAGAGTGCTGCAAACGGCAGGAAGATGCTGCTGGCTTCATGCTGAAATACTTCGTAGATGGTGACACCTATTATGGTAATGATGCCCAGATTGCCCAATGCGCAGTATAACCGTTCGGCATTCTTCTTTCCTATGTGAACCACAAGTGTCTTCTTGCCGGCTCTCAGGTCGTTGTCATGATCACGGTAATTGTTCAGGATGAGCAGCGTATCAACTACCAGTCCGCAGGCTACAGATACGAGAACCGCTTCCAGGCTTACTCCCTGCATGGTTTCGGGCATTACGAGATAGTATGTGCAGCATACGGGTACAATGCCGAAGAAGAGCAGCACCAGAATATCGCCCATGCCCAGATAACTGAGACAGGTAGTATAGAGGAAACAGAAGACTACGCAACAGATGCCTACGATGACCATTTCCCAACCACCGAAGAGAACCAGCGGAAGTCCTATGGCGCAACCCAGAAGGGTAGTGAGGATGATTCCCCATTTCATGGCTTCCAAAGTAATCCAGCCTTCAGCGCAGGCTCGTTTCGGTCCCAGTCGGGTTTCATCGTCATTACCATGTTTGAAGTCGAAATAATCATTCACCAGATTGCTGTCTATCTGCATTACCCATGCAAAGAGCAGGCAGAGTAGGGCTGGCAATGTCTGTATCTGCTGAGCGTCTTTATAAGCCAGCGCAATACCCAATAAAACAGGAACAGCCGCCGCCGTCAGAGTCTTCGGGCGAGCGGCTAGATACCATGCTTTTATAGAATTTGTTTCTATCATATTCTAAAAAGATTAAAATTGAATCTCCTGAAATCCTTAAAGGAATCAGGAAGATTAATTGAAGAAGTTCCAACTTACTCCAATACGGAACACTCGCTCGTTCATAGGATAATGAGGCGCGAAGAAGTAGTTCTTGTCGCCCTGTCCTGCATTGATGTGGCTCATCATTACGAAGAAACGGGTGTGCTTGATGTGAACGTTGGCGTAAACATTGACGATAGGATAGTTGCCTATCTTTACGTTGTTCTCGCCGTTGCCCTGTACCGTATACTGTCCCATGTAAGGTGAATAGTCTGGAGCTTCATAGCTTGTAAAGTAGCGCATGTCTGCACCCAGGTCTACGTTCAGCACCTTTACTACCTTGAACTTGATGTAGAGGTTCGTATAAACATTGAAGTCTGGTACTGGCAGAACACTCTCCTTGCTCGAATGCTGGTAGGTAAACAGGTTTTCCCAGTTCAGGATGCCCAGTCTGAAGTTCTGCTCCAATTGTGCTGTCAGCAGGTTGATTCCTCCGCTTTCCTGCATTGGTGTAACCATGACTCCTGTTCGCAACCCTTTTTCTGTAATGTCATAGCTCTGCGAGAAGTAGGTGTAGTTCTTGATTTCATCTACAGCCACTCTCAGCTTGGTGCGCGTCTTAGGGAAGGAGAGCGTACCCATGATGCGGGTATGGATGGTCTTGTCGAGATCATTCTCCCACCACAGATGACGGGCGTGATAGTTGCGGTAATAGAACGATGGGGTTTCTCTATGGAAGAAAGCATCGCCTCTTACCTGAAGCGTGTCGCCCAGGAATGGGATGTTCACGTCTACATTACCATCTATGGCAAGGGTTCCGGCGTCAACACCTGTCAGTCCTATTTCTGCTACGGCATTGTAGTGGAGGGTCTTGCCTTCCTGCTTGCTCAGCTGTCCGCCTACGCTCAGCACATGCTCGTTGTATTTTTCGAAACCGCCTTCCATGGTTGGCAGTTCATAGTGACGGAGATCGTAGCCGGCGAAAGCCTTCAAGCCTGCCTTTGCCCATTTGTTGAAACCTTCAAGCATGGCGATGGCGAAGGTATTCTTCATGTGCCAGTGCTTGGTCTGGTCGTAGATGGAATCACCGGTCAGCCTGCCTGCATCGTAATATTCGTTCAGATAATAGTCGGCTGGCGTCTGATAAGCTTCGTAAATACGGCGATAGTTGTCAAACTTTACCGTGTGGATGAAGCTCGTTACCGGAACATATTCGCTCTTGTAGAAAAGCGAGTCTTCGGCATTTTTCTTCTGGACGGCAAGCAGACTGTCGGCAGCGGCTTTTCCGTTTACTGCGATGCGGGTGCTGTCGTTCCTGATGTCCTTTGCGGCTGAGTCTTTAGCCGGTTCATCGCCGGCAATCTTTGCTCCGTCAGGACGGCCGCTGAATTTAGCTCCCTGCTGTTTGTCGTAGGCTTTCTCATCAAATTTCCTGCCTTGTTCCTTGGCTTTCTTTCTGGCTTCTTCCTTCGCATCCTCTTCAGCGTTTTCCTTTTTCGAAGCCATGGCAAATTTCTTTGCCTTGATTTCTTCTTCGGTCATCTTTACCTTGCGGCTGAAACCTACGTTGTAGCGGTGGGTAAAGAAGATGTGCTGGTTGTCCAGTCGGTTCCAGTTCTGTTCCAGAACGGTAGGAATTTCGTTGGTGGCAAACGATTCGGTGTAGATTTCCGGATGCTTGATGTAATCATCGTTGGTAATACCGCCGTTCTCGGTCATCTTCTCATGATTGGTACTGAAGAGGAAGTGTGCCTGATAGCGGTCGCCCAGGTAAGAAGCCCACATGGTGTATTTGAAGTGGCTGGTACTCTGTGCGTTATAATATCCTCTGCCATACTTGTAGTCGAATCTGAAACCGGCGCCTAACCTTTTGTTGGCATTCACGGCAAACATGGCCTTGAAATCATCTTCTCCCGTCACCTTGTCGCCGCAGCTGTTCAGCGTTATGTTGGTGATAGGTGAGTAGGTGTTGGTGAAATGGAAGTCGCTTACCGGATTTACGATATAGTCGTAGGGCTCTGTAAAGATGAAGTTGCCCTGTGTATTGCGGCGGTCGATGAAGATTCGGTTCAGTCGGGCAGTACCCATGTTTCCGAGGGTGTTGTATTCGCCTCTCAGTCCTTCCGTGAAGGTTGTGTTCATATACATGTGCTGCAAAGTGTCTACTACGGCAGCCTTTGTATCGCCGAAGCGTTCGTCTACAGTCCATACCCTGATGCCCTTCGGAATCTCTTTGTCTGAGCCCAGTGAATCGGTGTTCACCTTGCGGTTGGTTTGAGGACGGAACTGCGAATCTTCGTTATAGTTAAAATCGTTTTGTGCCGCAACCGGGAGGGTTGCAGCACAAAATAGGAGTGATGAGAATATAATTTTCTTCTTCTTCATTATTTCTTAAATAGTCGGATACATACTTCGGCAATCTTGAGCACTACACCCACAATGAGTACGATGTAGGCGATATTACGGCTCTCTTCCAACTGGGTCCAGAGTATTACACCCACGATGGCGAGCAGCATGAAGGCGATGTTGAGATAGTTGCGTACCTTCAGCATGTTGCTCTGGTCGCTGTAGGCCAATGGACGGAGTCGGCGGTGCTGTGGTCTTACGGCGTAGCTGGTAGGCTGCTTCTGCTCTGTCTGTTCTGCTCCCTGCTCAGCTGTAGGCTGGGCTGTAGCGTTTGCAGGCTGCTGTGCCTCGTTCTGCTGTATCTTATTATCTGTATTCTGATTATCCATGTTTTTTCTTCAACTTATTGTTTTACTAATGCAGTTAAGTCTGCGAATATCTGGTCTTTGCGGTCGATGGTGCATTTGCGGAACTTTCCGAAGATCTTAGCCAGGTCGTTCTGCTTCCTGGTGAGCGCCATCTTGTCGCTGATTACCTCTTCGGCAGGTTCTTTGAAACCGGTGCTTCTTCCTTCCTCATAGTTGTAGATGATGCGGCCGAGCGAGAGATTCAGATGATTGTCTGAAATCCTGGCTACCAGCTGGTATTTGAATTCAGTGCGGTCGAGTGAGATGAATGACTGGCTGAAGACGAGCCATTCGTCCATCGTGTTGGCGATGATGTGTTCAGCATCGTTTACCAGGGCTACTCGGCTCGCTATGTTCTGCTCGTTCTGTGTCAGTTCACTCATGTATTTTAATACGATGTCGTAAATCTGCTTGGCAGTTTTTCCGTTAGCATCCGTATCGAGCGTGAATTCAATCTTGTTTTCATCATTATAGGTGATGGCGCCTGCCAGATATTTCATGTCCACTTTGGCTGTAGTGCCATTTGCCAGCTTGTTGGCAGGCTTGGCAGCCTCCTTTGGCTTAGCGGCTACGGTAACAGGAACCGCCCATCCCGTGGTTGATGTGGTTGGCTCCTTCACTACAGCAGGTTCTGGCTCAGTAGTATGGGCCTTCTTAGCTTCAGCTTCAGCCTTGGCGCTTGCAGCGTTGATGCTGTCAGCCTGAGCCTTCAGTTTGGCAGCCTGTGCTTTGATTTTAGCCACTTCGAGTGCCTTCTTGGCAGCTTCCAACTGTTTCTGTGCCTGTTCCAGCTGCTGCTCTTCGGTCAGCACGGTTTGAGCCTGTGCAGTCATCAGTGGGAGGAGCATAAATATGGGGATGATGATTTTTTTCATGTCGAGTTGTTTTTGTGAAACTAAAAAAATGACAGTTCCTGATTGCGGAACATGGCGGAAGATGAGGGATTCAAACCCCCGATACCCGAAAGAGGGTATACCGGATTTCGAGTCCAGCGCATTCGGTCACTCTGCCAATCTTCCTTTTATTTTGTCAGATGCAAAAGTAATACATTTTTCGCATCTGACAAAATATTGCTGTTATTTTTTAACTATATTAACCCCGCTTTATAGGATTTTATACTATAGTTTTTACTGTTGCTGCAGAAATCTGTCGGCTTCGATGGCTGCCTTGGCTCCTGAACCTGCGGCTACAACGCCCTGGCGGTAGATTGGGTCGGCCACATCGCCTGCTGCGAAAACACCCGGAATGTTGGTAGTGGCAGTACCTGGCACAACCTTGATAAAGCCCTGCTCGTCGAGATCTATCTGCCCCTTGAAGAGGTCGGTGTTAGGCTTATGTCCGATAGCCAGGAAGAATCCGTCGATGCTGATGTCAAACTTCTCTTCGTTGGCTTCGCCCTTATGGCGCACGAGATGAGCACCTTCTACACCATTCTCGCCGAAGAGTCCCAGCGTATTGGTTTCGAACAGAATCTCGATGTTCTCCTTGTTCTTTACACGCTGCTGCATGATTTCTGAAGCACGGAGATAAGGCTTGCGCACAATCATGTAAACCTTCTTGGCAAGTCCAGAAAGATACATGGCCTCTTCGCAGGCAGTATCGCCACCGCCCACTACGGCTACTGTGCGCTTGCGGTAGAAGAATCCGTCACAGGTAGCGCAGGCTGAAACGCCCTGTCCGCGATATTTCTCCTCATCGGCTAGACCCAGATATTTGGCAGATGCGCCTGTGGCGATGATCACGGTTTCTGCCTCAATCTCGTTGTCGCGTTCATCGGTAAGATGGAATGGACGTGAGCTGAAATCTGCCTTCACGATGCTTCCGTCTCTCATTTCTGCTCCGAATCGGGCTGCCTGTTCCTTCATGTCCATCATCATCTGCGTTCCGTCTACGCCGTTAGGATAGCCCGGAAAGTTTTCTACCTCTGTGGTGATGGTGAGCTGGCCGCCTGGCTGCATTCCCGAATAGAGTACTGGCTGCAGGTTGGCTCTACCCGCATAAATGGCAGCCGTATATCCTGCAGGCCCGCTACCTATAATTAATGTCTTTACTTTTTCCATTTTTATCTTATAGTTATATTTTTGTTTCCGATGGCTCAAAACAAGCCATTTTCTCTGCAAAGGTACATCAAAACGATGAGAAATCAAAATAAAAATACATTATTTTTCCTTTCTTGCATAAATTATAGCTTTCATTTGAAGAATTATTGTTATCTTTGCACCCGGAATTCTGATGTTTATGGAAGAACATCAATAGAAAAACGAAAAATATAAAACTGGATATATGAATCAGATTAAGAAGATTGTACTGACGGGTGGTCCTTGTGCGGGCAAGACTACCGCTATGGTTAAGGTGATAGAACATTTCTCTAGCCTGGGCTATAAGGTCTTTACCATTCCCGAAGTTCCAACCATGTTCACCCAGGCGGGCATGAATTATCTCACTTCCAACAAGGATTTCTTCTTTGAGGGTGAGAAGGCTACTTTCCAGACTCAGATCAACCTGGAAGACAGTTTCCAGCGTATGGCAGAAACATTGCAGCAGCCGGTCATCATTGTCTGCGATCGTGGTACGATGGATATTTCTACCTATCTCACTCCCGATTTCTGGAACCGTATCATCTCGGAAGAGGGGTATACGAATTCACAGCTTCGCGACCGCTATGATGCTGTGCTGCATCTGGTGAGTGCTGCCGATGGCGCCGAGCAGTTTTATACTACAGCCAACAATGCGCAGCGCCTGGAGCAGGCTGATGAGGAGGGGCTGAAGATAGCGCGCGAGTTGGACAAGAAGATAGTTTCTGCATGGAAGGGTCATCCTCATCTCAGGGTGATCAATAACCACGAAGATTTCAACAACAAGCTGAACCGTGTGCTCAAGGAGATAAGCAATGTGCTTGCCATTCCGCAGCCGATAGAGGAGGAACGCAAATATATCGTGAAGCTGACGGGCGAGGTTCCTAATGCGATAGACAGTGATATTGTTCAGACTTATCTTACGGGTGAGCCGGGCAGTGAGATCCGTCTTCGCCGTCGCGGTTTCGAGGGAGGCAAGTATGTGTATGTTCACACCACCAAGAAGCGTCTTTCAGACAATGAGCAGATAGAGACCGAGCGGCAGATCAATGCCAATCTTTACGAGAGTATGCTTCAGCAGGCAGATCCTTACCGTCAGCGCATTCATAAGCATCGCAAGAGTTTCATCTGGAAGGGCCAGTATTTCGAGCTCGATGAGTTTCTTGAGCCGGTTTCCAATCTGATGATTCTTGAAACCCGCGGCATTTCTGCCAACGAGAGTGTGAAGTTTCCTCCTTTCATCCAGGTGCTGGAGGATATTACGGGCAACAGTAAGTATTATAACTACAATATTGCTCTGAAGCGGTAAAATCAGCCGAAAATGTAAAAAGTTACGGAGATAATTCATATTCTCCGTAACTTTTTACATAAACCACTCACTTTTGGTGTTATTGAGTTTCATCATTCTATTTTCTCCTTTATCCGTTGTACTTGAACACCTTGACCATTTCCTTGTCGCCACCCACAAGCTGGCTACATCTGTTCAGCATTCCGGTGTCTGAGAAACTGCATTTCTCCATGGCCGTATTTGAATTTCTTGTGCATCGTCTTATGGTGCCAGACTTTCATTCCTTCAATGTCTTGTTTACTTTGTGTCTATTATCTTGTAGCAGAGATTTTTGGGGGTACTAGCTTATCTTTCCACCCTTAAAATGCATCTCAAATGTGATCACGAAAGATTTTGCACGCGCGCGTGCAAAATCTCCCAATCTGGGAAATATTGGTATAATTGCTTGAAATAGGCAAGGTTACGAACACCATAGCCGGAGCCGAATTCAGTCGTCAACTGCTGAGATATGGACTTGATGAGCTGTATTCCATAATCAGCACGCTGCTTGCCAAGCTGCTCTTCTTCAACAATACGTTTGCCAATTTCCCAGTTTGAGCGTATCAGGGTTTCGTTGATAGATTGATACGCCTTGTTTCTTGCCCTTGTGATGATGGTTCTGATATCATCTATGACATGTGCATCTATATTTATAATATTCTTTTCCATCTATATATTTTTTCATTTATTCAAGTTTCGCAAGTTTTGTCCCATACGCCCTGGGCTAGGAGCTTTTGGGTCTTCAGCCCGTACTTGAACCACATGCGAAAGTTCAATTATTAATTTTTAAGGCAAAGATAATAAAAAAAAGGAAAATGAGCAAAAAAATGATGATTTTTTACTCGTTTCCCATCAACTTTTCTTTGAAAATCCTTAATGACCGTGACCTTAATGACCGGACCCTTTTTGGTGGATTGAAAATGATAATGACCCTTCATGACCGGATTTTAGGTAGAAACAAAAAAAACGACCGCTCTCCCCATATTGAGATGAGCGGTCGATTTTCATTTTTATGGCTGAGTCAGCTTATTATAATAAGGTAGACTCTATGTTCTTTATCCCATGCAGCTCGTTACTCCGAGCGTAGTAGCGATAGCGGTCAGAATGCTGATGGCTATCTGCAGAATTGTTTTCCAAGTGTTCGCTTTCATCTTTTTAATGTTTAATATTTAGTGTTTGCTTTGTGGGGTGAGTCCTGCTAGAAGGTTGTGGGTGCGGCTAGGGGCTAGCACCCTAGCCGCTGGGGGTTAACCCATATTGCCGTCTGAGCCTGATTCAGAGCCTTGACCCTCGCCGCCGGTCTGGTCGGTATTTGAACCGCCACCTTCGGTATTGCCGGAGCCGCCTTCAGTAGTGCTTGAACCACCGCTAGGGGTAGAACCGCCAGGCGTATTATCCGGAGTAGTTGGCGCGTTGAGGTCAACGTTGGTCTTACCCTCCTTAATCGCCTTGATAACGGCTGCCTGAGCACTGCGGCTGGCTACGAGGTTGAACTCGGCGTCATCGCGAAGGTTCTTGAACTCCTGACCTGGCTCCCACTGAACCCTTACACCGGTGATGTTCTGCGAGGTGAACTTGTCGGCATCCTCGGCACCCTTTGAGGTGAGAAGGAGAGAGAAATCGCCGAGATCGCCCAGACGAATCTTCTTGCCCTCAAGCAACATCTCACGCATGCAGTCTACGGCGATGTAGAGGATGGCGCTGATGTCGGCTCTCGAATAAACACTACCATGAGAGGTGATGTGCTTGGCAAACTTCTCGATGGTCATGATGTCGGTGTACTGTGAGATGGCGAAAGCATTCTGCTTCTCAGTCTTCACGAGTTCCAGGTCCTTTGGGTCAGGATTCTTACCCTCCTTCTTTGCCTGGTTGATGCGTGACTTAGCCTGGTTGATTTCCAGAAGATTTGCGTTCACGCTACGCATTACGATGCTGTAATTAATCATAGTCGTTTGTAGTATGTTTAGAGTCCATTGTTTTGCAACTCCCCAGAACGCCCCGTTCCTGCCGTTTTCGGGGTCTTCATTGATGACCGGCGCCTGCCATCATTTATGACCCGTGTTGGTCTTAATAGAAGACCCGAGCAAGGCACAAAAGGCTGTTCTTTCGATTGCCGGTGCAAAGATACAACATTTTCGGGCAGAATGCAAGCTTTCACCCTAACTTTCTATGCGAGAAAAGCTATAAGTATCTGTAATACAATAAGTTCTATTGATTTTCTATCTGAACTTTATTGCAAAACAACGAAAATGCAAGAAACGACTCGGAAGTAGCTGAAGAAATGAAAAGGGGTCATTTGGTGTCAATGTCATTTAGGGTCATTTGAAAAAGTAAATGTCACTTTCTCTGCTATAGTATATATAAATATTTATTTATATATATCTATAGTGACTTTTTAACTCTCAGAAAACATAATGACCCTAAATGACTTTGACCTAATGACCCACTAAGTGTAATGCTTTAATTGGTTGTTTGCTAGAGTATGTGATAGTTCTAAATTACTTGTGTATGAAATGGTTACGAAAGTTTATATCAGTTGTACTTCATTTGTGTGCGTATAATAATAATCTACATTCTCTGGTGCGAAATACTGCACATTGCACCGCTCTAGTGCTCATTTTTTATATCCTAAATTCATTGTATTTGTCAAAAATACCTACCTTCTGAGCACATTTTAGAGTCCGAGGAGGGGCATTTTTCACCCTTAGGAGAGGGGGTAAAATACCTTCCTAACCCCCATATTTTGCATTTTTCCGTTAAATAACGTGATAAAATTCTTTGGTTTGCCAACTTTTTATTATCTTTGCTAGCAATTAATAAAATATTGACGTAGCAATAGTCCGGAAAACTAGAAACTACATAATAACAATACTAAGATGAAAAGGTGTAACTTGTTGATGTACAAAGCTTTAGGGGGGTAATTTTGCTCAGGCAAAGTTAGTCCAATATCATCATGTTCTTATCCGCAGGCGAATATTATCTTATTTTTATATGATAATAGTCGCTTTTTTTATGCTTTCTTCCACCGCCTGTTCTAGCGACGAAGAAACAGAAAAATCAGAGGTTTTTCATTACGAAACCACATTTTTAGCCCATAATTGGCAGATTTCAGAGCTTTATCAGCGCGTTGGAAGTCTCTTTATCGATGTAAAAGAGGCTCCTTTATCCTGTCATTTTACCTCAGACAACATTTATTTCTCCGAAACGGAAGAAGTGAACCACTTCGATGACAACGGAAAAGTGACCCAAACAACCACCGAAAACATCCCTTGCGGTCACTATACCTATTTAATAAAGGGGAATAAAATACAGATAGATAATCAGATATTCACTATTACGGACAACAACGGAACCCTCGTTCTGCAGAATGAGAAATGGAAGCTTGTGCTCGTAGAAAAATAAACATATTATGGCTAAGAAACAAGATACAATCAGCATTGGTTTTGAAGAGAAAATATGGAAGGCTGCCGATATTCTGAGAGGCAACCTCAGCGCTTCGCAATACGAGGGCGTGGTGCTCGGACTCATTTTTCTGAAATACATCAGCGACCGCTTCGAACAGAAGTTCCAGGAGCTGCAGGGCGACGAATACGCCGACCCGGAAGATAAGGACGAATACACCGCCGAGAACATCTTCTTTGTGCCTGCTGAAGCCCGATGGAGCAAGATTAGTGCTGCTGCCCACACACCGGAAATAGGCGTGATAATAGATGAAGCACTTACTGCCATTGAGCGTGAAAACGAAAGACTGAAGGGCATTCTGCCTAAGAATTTCGCCCGTCCGGAGCTGGACAAGCGCCGTCTGGGCGATGTGGTAGATCTCTTTACGAATATAGAAATGCACGATGCTGGCGAGGAGAAAGACCTGCTGGGCAGAACCTACGAATACTGTCTGCAGCAGTTTGCCAGCCTGGAGGGCAAGAATGGTGGCGAGTTCTATACGCCTTCCTGCATTGTCCGTACGCTGGTAGAGATACTGGAGCCTTACGAGGGCAGAGTCTATGACCCTTGCTGCGGAAGCGGCGGTATGTTTGTACAGAGCGCCAAGTTTATCGAGCGCCACAAGGGAAACCTGCGCAAGATCAGTATCTACGGTCAGGAGGCAAACCCTGATACGTGGAAGATGGCGCACATGAACCTTGCCATCCGTGGCTTGGATGCGAACTTAGGAAAAGTCTTTGCCGACACATTCTATGATGACCAGCACCCTACGCTGAAGGCAGATTACATTCTTGCCAATCCTCCTTTCAATCTCAGCGACTGGGGGCAGAGTGCGCTTCAGGAAGATGTGCGCTGGCAGTATGGTTTGCCACCTGCTGGCAACGCCAACTTTGCGTGGATGCAGCACATGATTCACCATCTGGCACCCAACGGAAAGATAGGTTTGGTGCTGGCGAATGGTGCGCTTTCGAGTCAGAGTGGCGGCGAGGGACAGATTCGCCAAGCCATCATCGAAGCCGACCTGGTAGAGGGAATCGTGGCTTTGCCTTCGCAGCTGTTCTACAGTACGGGTATTCCTGTAAGTCTTTGGTTTATCAGCCGCAACAAGGCGCAGAAGGGCAAGACCGTGTTTATCGACGCCCGCAATCTGGGTACGATGGTTACTCGCAAGCTTCGTGAGCTGATGCCTGATACGGATATTAAGAAAATTACCGACACCTTCCATGCGTTCCAGCAGGGAACCTTGGAGGATGAAAAGGGCTTCTGTGCCGTATGCACCACCGAGCAGATTGCTGCTCAGGACTTCATCCTGACTCCTGGCAGATACGTAGGAATCGCCGAAGACGAAGGCGACGGAGTGCCTTTCGAGGAGAAAATGACGAATCTCACCGGTGAGCTGAAGCAGCTGTTTGAGGAAAGCAAGAAGCAGGAAGAGGAAATCAGATTGCAGTTGAAGAAAATTGGATGGGAGGTGTAAAGTATGGAGTTTACTACATATACGCTTGGCGAAGTTTGCTCTCGGCTTAGTTCGGGTAAAAGCATCAAGGCTGCAGAAATTTTTCCTGCTGGAAAATATCCTGTTTATGGAGGAAATGGTCTTAGAGGATATGCTGATAGAAGCAACTTTGAAGGAGAATGTGCTATAATTGGAAGACAAGGAGCATATTGTGGAAATGTAAGATATTTCAAAGGTGAAGCTTATATGACAGAACATGCTGTTGTATGTCAGGCAAATGAGAAAGCTGATACATACTATCTTTCTGCGCTTCTTTCTACTTTGCATTTGGAAAGATTATCAGGTCAGTCCGCACAACCAGGGTTGGCTGTGGGAACTCTTTCTGTGCAAGAAATTAATCTGCCTTCTCTTGAAACTCAACGAAGCATTGCCTCCATCCTTTCTTCTCTCGACCGGAAGATAGAGTTGAATAACAAGATCAATGCTGATTTGGAGGAGATGGCGCAGGCTATTTTCAAGAATTGGTTCGTTGACTTTGAGCCTTTCAAGGATGGTAAGTTCGTGGATAGTGAATTGGGAATGATTCCGGAAGGATGGAGAGTAGGAAGCTATTCTGAAATGATAGAAAGTCTGATTTCCGGAGATTGGGGAAAGGAAAATCCGCAAGGAAACTATACGCATGAAGTAGCTTGTGTAAGAGGTTGTGATTTCCAAGATATTAATAATGGTGTAAGAGGTAAAACTCCCCAGCGTTATATTTTGGAAAAGAATTATCAAGCCAAGCATCTTAAAGATAAAGATATTCTCGTGGAAATCTCGGGAGGTACAGCTACTGTTTCAACAGGAAGAACGAGTCTCGTTACGGAGGAGCTGCTTAAGAAATACAAACATGATATTGTATGTACGAATTTTTGCAAGGTATTGCGTCCTTTGAGTCAGTTCAGTTCTTATGTTTATTATTCATGGAAATACAAATATGATAATGACATTATGTTTGGCTACGAGAATGGAACTTCTGGTATTAAAAACTTTGCAATAAAAGACTTCATAGAAAAGGAACCTGTATTAATTCCTAAAGAGCAAGATATTGTGGAGTTTCAGAAGATAATTGATAATTTGCAGAAACAGAAGCAGATAAAGGGTACTGAGAATACAACCCTCTCCCTTCTCCGCGACACCCTTCTCCCTCGCTTAATGTCAGGCGAGCTGGAAGTCCCGGAATAAGAAGAGCTACGAAAGAAAATAACGAGAAAGAAAATATAAAATATTAACAATATGGCAGACGACAAGAAATTCACCGAAGACGCATACGAGCAAACGCTCATAGCCCTGTTCCGCGACGAACTCGGCTATGCGTACGAATGTGGCTACGACGTGGAGCGCAACTATAAGGAGCCCTTCTATCGTGCCGATTTGGTCGCCTCGATGCGACGGCTTAATCCTCAACTGCCAGCCGATGCAATGGATGAAGGAATCAAGCAAATCACCAACATCAGTATCGGTACTTTAGAACAGAACAACGAGCAGTTTACACTCTGGATGCAAAACGGTCTGGAGGTGGGATTCCTGCAGAATGGCGAAGAACGAACAGCCCTGATGCGGCTCATCGACTTCGACCATCCCGAAAGAAACCTCTTCAAGGTGGTGAACCAGTGGCGAGTAGAAGAGTATAAGAACAAGCGCTGCGATATGGTGGTGATGGTCAACGGATTGCCCCTCGTGGTGGTGGAGCTGAAAAGCGCCATCTCCGAAGACGCATCCATCGATGACGCCTACAAGCAGATCAAGAACTATCAGCAGAGCATCCCGAGCCTCTTCAGCTACAACGCCTTCAACGTAATCAGCGACATGAGCGAGACACGTGCCGGAACCATCACCGCCAAGCAAGACCGCTACATGGAATGGAAGACCATAGACGGCTCATACGAGTCAACCCTCTTTGCCGACTATCGCACCTTCTTCCTCGGCATGTTCCAGCAGCAGCGACTGCTCGACATCCTGCAGAACTTCATCTGCTTCGACAAGAACCAGGGCAAATACGCCAAGATTCTTACCGCCTACCACCAGTACTACGCCGTGGGCAAAGCCCTGCAGCGCACCCGTACCGCAGTGGAAGGCAACGGAAAAATCGGCGTGTTCTGGCACACGCAGGGGTCGGGCAAGAGCCTCTCCATGGTGTTCTACGCCCACCAGCTGGTGCAGCGACTGCCCGAAGTAACCATCGTGGTAGTAACCGACCGCAAGGACCTCGACAACCAGCTCTTCGGTCAGTTTTGCCGCTGTCAGGACTTCCTTCGTCAGGAACCACAGAACGCCCAGAGCCGTGAAGACCTGGGCAATCTGCTGCGCAACCGAAAGAGTGGGGGAATCATCTTCACCACCATTCAGAAGTTTGAAGAAGGCGACTCGGCACTCTCCACCCGCCGCAACATCATCGTGATGACCGATGAGGCTCACCGCTCGCAATACGGTGAAGAGCACTGGGACAACAAGAGTCTGACGATGAAGAAGGGATTCAGCCAGAAGATGAGAGAAGCCTTGCCAGGTGCCTCATTTATCGGCTTCACCGGAACGCCTATCAGCGACCGCGACAGAGACACGGAGGAAGTGTTCGGCAACTACATCGACGTTTACGACATGAGTCAGGCGGTAGATGATGGAGCCACCCGTCCGGTCTATTACGAGAGCCGTGTGGTGAACCTGAACCTCGACGAAGACACGATGAAGCTGCTGGACGATGAGTTCGACAACCTTGCCGATGAGGGAGCCACCGAGGAGCAGATCAGGCAGGCGAAGCAGGAGCACAGCCGGCTGGAAGTACTTCTGGGTGAAGACGCCACCATCGACACGCTGGTAAGGGATATTGTGAAGCACTACGAGGAAAACCGTGCGCAGGAACTCACCGGCAAGGCAATGATCGTAGCGCTGACCCGAAGCATCGCCATCAAAATCTACCGCAAGATGCTGGAACTTCGCCCCGAGTGGACGGAGAAAGTTAAGGTGGTGATGAGCGGTTCGAACCAGGACCCCGAAGACTGGCAGCCGATTATCGGCAACGAAGCCTACAAGAAGGAACTGGCAAGGAAATTCAAGGACAACGACGATGAGATGAAAATCGCCATCGTAAGAGACATGTGGCTCACGGGCTTCGATGTTCCGTCGCTCGCCACCATGTACGTATATAAGCCGATGAGCGGTCATAACCTGATGCAGGCAATAGCCCGAGTGAACCGAGTGTTCCCGGGCAAGGAAGGCGGACTGATAGTGGATTACGTAGGCATTGCGCAGGCGCTGAAGAGTGCCATGCAGCAGTACACCAACCGTGACCGCCGCCGCTTCGGAGACCCCGACATCGCCAAGACCGCCCTGGTGAAATGGAAGGAAGAGATGGAAATCTGCCGAGACCAGCTTCATGGTTTCGACTATTCCGGCTTCTTCGAACAGGACAACTCGAAGCGGGCCTTCGCCATCACGCAGGGAGCCAACTTCCTGAGTTCTCCAGCCATGGTTCAGCGCAAGAAGAATTTCATGGAGCACAGCAATCTGCTTCACAACGCCACCACGCTCTGCCGTTCGCTTCTGAATGAGCAGCAGAAGGCGGAGGTGTGCTACATGGATGCGCTGCGCGTGATGATGCTCAAACTCTCGCAGAAGGGCAAAATCAGCCGCCATGAAATCAACGAGCGCATCGGCGACCTGCTCCGTCAGAGTGTGAAGACCGACGGAGTCATCAATCTCTTCGGCGACCGCCAGATAGAGTTCTCGCTCTTCGACGACGCCTTCATCCAGGAGGTGAAGAACATGAAGGAGCGCAACCTGGCGGTGGAACTGCTCACCAAACTGATGAAAGAAAAAATCAAGCAGCAGCAGAAGACCAACGTGGTTCAGAGCGACCTCTTCTCCGACATGCTCAGCCAGAGTCTCTCCAACTATCTGAAGGGCTTGCTCACCAACGAGGAAGTGATAGAGGAACTGTTGAAGATGGCTCAGCAGATGAAGCAGGCAGAAGCAGAGGGCAACGACCTGGGACTTTCGCCCGAGGAGAAGGCATTCTATGATGCGCTCTCCACGCCCGAAGGAGTGCGGCAGGCTTACTCCGACGAGGAGTTTGTGGCGCTGACCCGTGAACTGACAGAAGTCTTGCACCGCAACCGCACCATCGACTGGAACCGGAAGGAATCAGCCAGGGCGAAGATGCGAGTGATGGTGAAGCGACTGCTCAAAAAGTATAAGTATCCACCAGAGGGTGCAGAAAAGGCGCTGGAAACCGTGATGCGCCAATGCGACCACTGGGCGGACAGTGAAGATAACGTAGTATAAACCCTTTAAAATTAGAATTAAGAAACAGAAAGTAAACAAGAGAAAATAACATATAGATATTGACGCTGATTATCTGACACTTCTACGGTATTCAGAACCTGCAATTCAGAAATTCGGTAAGAAGACGGTGACAGCAAGGCGTCCACTCCTCTACGGCGTGGGCAGTACTTGTTTGTACCTTACCGAAGGTTCTTGCAGGTACCCGAATACCGGTACTTACAGGGAAACCCATGCCGCTTATTTAAACAACATAACAAACTAAACCTAGAAAGTAACATGCAGACAGAGGAAATACCCAATACTGACAATAACTACAATTCTCTTCTGAAGATTTCATCAGAAGAAGATCTTCTTGTAGAAGATGAAGTGACAGGCGTCAAGGAATACGCTCCCGTAACAACTACTGATGTGGGTCAGTTTAAGAGAGAGGCAGAACATTTGTATAAGGAGATTCAGCATGCTAAAGATGAATTTAAATGGAATGCAGGAAAGCATAAAGGTCTTACCTGTTATTTTCATATTTACCAGAACCTTGCCGAGCAGTTGACAGATTTTCTTAAATATATTCATACGCTCCATAAGAAAGTCTACATTTCCATCTACAAGAGCTACGATGATGAATTCATGGGGATTTATACTGATGTTTTAGAGAAGGTGCTCCAGGATATTCAGACCATCGCCCGGAAGCATTCAGACTATTTGCTCGATAAGGAAGAGGAGTATGGTCAGATTCCCTATGCTAAGGCTATTTACGAGCAATGCAAGAAGCTTAAAGTTCCAGCCGGAGACGACTTTCCCCAGTTTGATTCCCATTACAGAAACTTTGTCTCTATTGGGTTGAAGATGGCTTTGGCTGAAACCATCTCCACAGTTACCGCTATTTGTGCTGATTTCCTAGCCTTATACAGAACCCGCCTTTTCCGCACCGACCATGAGGCTGTGATTATTTACCATTATATCAAGCGAATTTTCGACGAGGGCACGCTACCTGACCATCTGAAACGTGAGGTAAAGGTAAAGAAACGTCATCTGAGAGAGAGAAGAATAGATATTACCACTTTGAGCTTGCAGAAAGTAATGAATGATATTGAAGGGAAATACAACAATTATACGCTTTGTTCAGACTGGTTTGAGCGAGAGGAGGATGAGGAAGAAGAACTCGTCCGTACGCTAGTCAGGGAGCAGGCTTCGCCCGAGGATTTTGAAACGCTGTTCAAGTATCAGGGTGAGCATAAAATGTGGGAGGCTGAAATTGCCAGGGCTGATGATTTTGAGCATAACAGCGACTCTTTCTTTGTGAACTGGGTAGATTCCATAAAGTTGGAGGAGAAGTTGAAGTTCTGGATAAAAGGCAACATCACGTCTCAGCAAAGCTGGTACATAGTCTGGTGCCTGATGAAATATACGTTCCACATGGTGCGTGATAATCAGGACAAGGCAGCCTTTGCCGCCCGCATGAACCTGATGTTTCCGGATGCAGAAAAGAAGTGTGTGGTGGAGTCGTTCCGCAAGCAGGAAACGCAGAAGAACCACAACCACCACTTTTCGGAGTGGCTTGAAGGCTCCGATCCCGATTATCATACCGCCCAGGATCTGTATTATAAGCTGGCGAAAAGGGATGGTTATATGAGAAGTATTTGAGTTGGTATAGGAAAGTAGAGAGGAAGATTTAGAGATAACTATCGTCCCTGGGTATAAAACAAGGATAATTCCGGTAATATTCTACGGCTTTTTTGAAAATATTCCGTAGAATATTACCGCTTTTCAAAAAAAATATTGTATTTTTGCAGCGAAATGATATTAATATAAATGTGATATGGACAATATAGTTTGTAAAGTGGAAGCACTAGGAGGCACAATCTCTACTACTGATATTCCTCATATGGCAGAGTATAAGCGATTGTTGAGAGCTAAGGAACGTGGCGACTTGATCAAGTTGCGCCAGGGCATTTATGCTGTTCCGGAAGCCCTGCTGAATACAATGATAGATGTGGAGCGGATTGTACCTAAAGGTGTTGTGTGTCTATACAATGCCTGGGCTTATCATCAGCTTTCGACAACTGTTCCACCAGCTTTTTGCATTGCCATCGCCAATAAAAGGAAAGTAGAGATTCCTGAAACGCTTCCGATAGAATTGTATTATTGGAAGAAGGAGAATCTGGAGTTTGGCATTATGGAAGCAGAAATATCCGGTTTTCATGTTCGCATAACCGACTTGGAGCGAAGTGTTTGTGATGCAGTGAAATACAGAAACAAATTGGGGCTGGATGTTTGTGCGGAAGTAATTCGTTCTTATTTGAGAAAGCCCAATCGCAATCTCACTCGTTTGCAGGATTACGCCAAACGCCTCAGAGTATTCAATACATTGAAAAATTATCTTGAAATAGCAATAGAATAAAATGGGAAAGAAAAACTACGGTAAGTCTGTTAAGACCCGCTTGCTCAATCTGATGAATGAGACAGGCTATAAATATATGTATCTCTTGGCAAGATATTTCAACGAGAGGTTGCTTTACAGAGTATCTGTAAGCCAATATAAGGACAATTTTTTGCTGAAAGGTGGCTCTTTGCTTTATGCTATGAACGGACTTGAGGCACGTCCTACAGTAGATGTTGATTTCATGGCAGATAGAATTAGCCGTGATAGGGATTTCCTTGCGCACGTGTTCCAGGAAATTTTGGGCATTGTATGCGATGAGGATGGAGTATCGTTTGATGTTGACAGCATCAAGTTGGAGCCTATAATTGTTGAAAAGAAGTATCCTGGCACAAGATTTTACTTTACGGCCCACATGGATACTATCGCTTACAACATGTCTGTTGACATTGGCTTTGGTGATGTTGTAACTCCATATCCAACAACTATTGACTTCCCATTGCTTTTGCCTGACATTCCATCTGTGAACATACAGGCATATTCCTTGGAGACTGTTGTTGCCGAGAAATTCCATACGATGATAGACCGTGATGTGCTCAACAGTCGCATGAAAGATTTCTTCGACTGTTACCAGCTCCTGACAAAGAGAGACTTGTCTGATGACACATTATATGATGCGATTAAGGCGACTTTCGATAATAGAGGGCTTACATACAATCCCGAATTGCAGTTGTTCACTGAAAGTTTTGCTACAGACGCAGCACGTATAGTTCGCTGGAAAGCATTTCTGAAAAAGATTCAATGGAAAGAATCTCTTGATTTCAAGACTGTTATGGAAGTAATAAAGGAAAGGTTGCAGCCTATGGCTGAAAGATATTGGGGAAAGTAGTGCGTTGTGGAGTCGTCTCGCAAGCAGGAAACGCAGCTGATGACTAGCCCCAACACGCCCTGAAAGGGCAGAAGCTCCTAGCCCAGGGCAATCGCCCTGGGTTATTACGGACGCAACCCTGACGCCCTGAAAGGGCAAAAGCTTTAAAATACCTTGTAATTTTCATATTTTCTTTGTTGTTTTTCAATTTAATGTGTATCTTTGCAATGTCGAATGAAAATACGACTTAAGATAGTTAATTAATAATCGTGTAAGCTATGCAGTATCCAACAAAATCAGAATATGTAAAGGCAAGTCAAGATGCTAGTGATAATCTTGATATGTCTACAAAGGCAACAGATGAAGAGTTGAATGAGGCTATTATAGATGAATATGGAGTGAAATATAGCAAAGATGGAAGAAAATTGCTAAAATCACCGAGAGAACTCAATGGTACTTATTCAATTAAAAGGGGAACAAAGATTATTTGTGACGAGGCTTTTCGTTGGAGAAAAATTACTGGCTGCTGTTCCTTGACAGATATTGTTATTCCTGATAGTGTTACTAGTATTGGGGATTATGCTTTTGCTTTTTGCCGTTCCTTGACCAACATTGTTATTTCTGATAGTGTTACTAGCATTGGACGTGGCGCATTTTTAAATTGCCGTTCCTTGACAGATATTGTTATTCCTGCTAGTGTTACTAGTATTGGAGATTGTGCTTTTGCTGCTTGCCATTCCTTTACGAACATTGTTATTCCTGATGGCGTAACTAGCATTGGGGATGATGTATTTAGTGGTTGCTCTTCTTTGAGTAGTCTTGTTCTTCCTGATAGTGTTACTAGCATTGGGAATAGGGCTTTTGAAGATTGCTCTTCTTTGAGTAGTCTTGTTATTCCTGACGGTGTTACTAGCATTGGCGAGTGGGCTTTTTTAAAATGCTCTTCTTTGCGTAGCCTTGTTATTCCGGATAGTGTTACAAGTATTGGGGATTGTGCATTTATAGATTGCTCTTCTTTGAGTAGTCTTGTTATTCCTGACGGTGTTACCAGTATTGGAAATAGTACATTTCGTCGTTGCTCTTCTTTGAGTAGTCTTGTTCTTCCTGACTGTGTTACTAGTATTGGGAATAATGCAATTTGTGGTTGCTCTTCTTTGAGTAGTCTTAATATTCCTGATGGAGTTACTAGCATTGGGTGTGATGCTTTTCGTGATTGCTCTTCTTTGAGTAGCCTTGTTATTTCTGATTGTGTTACTAGCATTGGCGATGGTGCATTTTATGGTTGCTCTTCTTTGAGTAGTCTTGTTCTTCCTGATAGTGTTACTAGCATTGGGAATAGTGCATTTAGTGGTTGTTCTTCTTTGAGTAGTCTTGTTATTCCTGATAGTGTTACTAGCATTGGTAATAGTGCATTTCGTGGTTGTTCTTCTTTGCGTAGCCTTGTTATTCCTACTGGCGTAACTAGCATTGGTAATAGTGCATTTCGTGGTTGTTCTTCTTTGCGTAGCCTTGTTATTCCTACTGGCGTAACTAGCATTGGTAATAGTGCATTTCGTGGTTGTTCTTCTTTGCGTAGCCTTGTTATTCCTACTGGCGTAACTAGCATTGGCGATGGTGCATTTTATGGTTGCTCTTCTTTGAATAGTCTTGTTCTTCCTGATGGTGTTACTAGCATTGGCGAGTGGGCTTTTTTTGAATGCTCATCTTTGCGTAGCCTTGTTATTCCTGATAGTGTTACGAGCATAGGGGATAGTGCTTTTATATTATGCTCTTCTTTGAGTAGTGTTGTTCTTCCTGCCAGTGTTACCAGCATTGGATATAATGCATTTGCGGGTTGCTCTTCTTTGTGTAGTCTTGATATTCCTGACGGTGTTACTACCATTATGAATTGTGCGTTTTCTGGTTGCTGTTCCTTAACAAGCGTTGTTATACCTAACGGTGTAACAAGTATTAGAGGAGGGGCATTTGAATATTGCTCTTCTTTGAGTAGTCTTGTTATTCCTAATAGTGTAACTAGCATTGAAGAGAGTGCATTTGGATATTGCGAATCTCTGTGTAGTCTTGTTATTCCTGATAGTGTTACTAGTATTGGGAATTATGTGTTTTCAGATTGCTCATCTTTGCGTAGCCTTGTTCTTCCTGCTAGTGTTAATAGCATAGGGGATTGGACATTTCGTAATTGCCGTTCTTTGACAGATATTGTCATTCCTGTTAGTGTAACTAGCATTGGACATGGAGCATTTTGCGGTTGTACTTCATTGAGTACTCTTGTTATTCCTGATGGTGTTACCAGCATAGGGGATGGTACATTTCGTGGTTGCTCTTCTTTGCGTAGCATTGTTATTCCGGATAGTGTTACCAGCATTGGGGATGGTGCTTTTTATGGTTGCTCTTCTTTGAGTAGTCTTGTTCTTCCTGCTAGTGTAATTAGTATTGGAAATAGTGCTTTTGAAGGTTGCTCTTCTTTGACAGACATAGTTTTTCCAGATAGTGTTACTAGCATTGGTAATAGAGCTTTTGAAGGTTGTTCTTCTTTGAGTAACCTTGTTCTTCCTGCTGGTGTTACAAGTATTGGTAATAGAGCATTTAGTGATTGCTCATCTTTGCGTAATCTTGTTATTCCCGATAGTGTTACTAGTATTGGAGCAGGGCAATTTAGTATTTGCTCTTCTTTGCGTAGTCTTATTATTCCCGATAGTGTTACTAGCATTGAAGATGGTGCATTTCATCGTTGTCCTTCTTTGCGTAGTCTTGTCATTCCTAATAGTGTTACTAGCATTGGGGATGATGCATTCTCATGTTGCAAGTATCTGCATAATCTTGTTCTTTCGGAGAGTGTTACTAGCATTGGACGTTGTGCATTTTGTGGTTGTCGTTCCTTGACAAGCATTGTTATTCCCGACAGTGTTACTAGCATTGAAGAGAGTGTATTTAGCAATTGTCGTTCCTTGACAAGCATTGTTATTCCCGACAGTGTTACTAGCATTGGACGTTGCGCATTTGCAAATTGCCGTTCCTTGACAAGCATTGTTATTTCCAACAGTGTAACAAGCATTGGAGAAAGCGCATTTACGGATTGCTCTTCCTTGACAGACGTTGTTCTTCCTGATAGTGTTACTAGCATTGGGAATAGAGCATTTTATGGTTGCTCTTCTTTGCGTAGCCTTATTCTTCCTGCAGGTATTACTCGTATCGTGGAGAGGGTATTTTGGTATTGCTCTTCTTTGACAGAAATTGTTATTCCTGATAATGTTACTAGCATTGAGGAAAAGGCATTTTGTCGTTGCTCTTCTTTGAACAGCATTGTTATTCCAGATAGTGTTACTAGCATAGGTAATAGTGCTTTTGAAGGTTGCTATTCTTTGACTAGTATTGTTATTCCAGTGAGTGTTACTTACATTGGGCATCATGCTTTTGCAAATTGCAATCTCTCAAATACTCTTAGACAAGAATTAAGTTCCCGTTTTGGTGATAAAATATTTTGGTAACTATGGTTGAACTTGTTAAAGGCATCTTCTTCATGGAATAGTGAAGGAGGTGCCTTTAATGTTTGAATTTTTAAAGCTTTTGCCCCTTACAGGGCGTATGGCTGATTGCTGGTTTACCCAGGGCGATTGCCCTGGGCTAGGAGCTTCTGCCCCTTCAGGGCGTGTGGGGCATGGACTATGTTTTTTACTAAATTACCATTTTCCCAAGAAACATGGGATTTTTCCCAATAATGCCTCGATTTTTCCCAAAAAAGCCCCGATTTTTCCCAAATACAGCAGATTTTCGGGAAAAGTGTGGGAAAAAGCTTGCAGCAAAATAGGGGTGTTTTCTTGCCTTTTGTTAATATTTTGTGATTTTTCCTTGTTTTTCCCATGCTGAGAGAGTTGCCCTTTTATTTTTCCCAAGAAATGCCCGATTTTTCCCCAAAACGTGGGTTTTTCGGGGAAGTTGTGGGAAAAGCATTGTTTTGCCTTTGTTTCCGCAGTACTTTTGCAGCGTCGAAGAAACAAGACAACGCTGAAATGGTTTGGTGCTCTTGAAAACCTCTTCGTACAATTATATAATATGTATACTCAGATTATGAGAGTGGTGCAGCAGGGCGAGACCTTCGCTGTGCAGAGTCAGAAAAGTGAGAACGGACAGATGATGAAATGCAACATCGTTCTCCAGGAGATGGGCGGCAAGTATGAGAACCAGTACGCTGCGGCAATGTTGGGCAATATGGCGCAATGTAAGTACGCTCCGGGCGAGCTGGTGGCGGTAACGCTCCGCTTTACTACCCATGAGCACAATGGTCAGGTTTATCAGGATATCCTGGTTACGGACATTGAAAAGGTAAAAGGGTAAAAAAGTAAAAAAGGTAAAAGGGAGGCTTCGCTTGGAGACTTATTGCGGAGATTCTTAGTTATTAACTGAGTTGAAACAGAGGAGGATTTTCCATGGTAAAGCGCGCAACAATCCGGATGTTTCTTCTCCTAAAATTCAATTCAGATTATGGTTAAGAAAGTAAACAAGGTTCAGAACAATGCTCAGAATAATGTTCAGAACCAGCAGGTGAATAATAATGACTGCCAGCATGTGCAGTTGGGTGGAATGGCTTACTATGATGCTAAGCAGTATTTCCTCTTCAGTCCTCAGGAATCGGGGGTGAATAAGGTTCCTCGTTTCCGTTCGATGGGCGTGGCTCAGCAAATGCCAGACGGAACATTTGATTTCGTAGTTCAGCACCGCCTCAGAACTCAGTCGGAACTGATTAAGAAACTGGCGCATGGTCGTGTGAGCAAGACCAAGGACGGTGCTGTTCAGCTTACCTTGAAGGTGTTCTGCCATGAGGGAATCAACATCGCCCAAACGTTGGCTGTTGAGGCTGCAGAGGGGGCTGATGCGGTAGTGGATTACCAACTGAAACATTAAGATGTTTTCTCTTCAACTTAAAACGATAAGTAAGAAACAGATAGATGAGTTGTTATTTAATTAAGGTGGAGAATGGGCACAAGGTGGCCCGCTCCATCACCTCGGAAGAGGAGTATAAGCAGCTGCGTGGAAGCAATGAGCAGAAGGCGAATCTTCGCCTGGCTCGTGCCGGAAACGATGCTGCGAAAAGAAGACTGGTGCAGTTTAATTATTCCGGGCATTATCCGCAAGGCGTGGTGAAGGGAATGAAACTGCCAAGCGGTGCTTTCGGGTTTGATATGGATGAGCCGGAGGCTTTCGCCAAGGCTGCCAAGCTGCTGCTGAAGGAACCGGACAAGTACGGACTGCTGATGCTGGAACGTAGTGCAAGACAGGGTGGACATGCGGTGTTTGAACGCGAAAAAGGCAAGACGATTCTGGAGAACCAGGTGAGGATAGCTTCGATGCTCAAGTGCGAAATGGATACTTCGGCTCACGACATTAACCGGGTTTACTTCACTACTACATCGGATGATGAAGATTTGCTATTCCTTTCGCCACGGCTCTTCAAGGATGAATATGATGAGGCTGCCGTGGCAGCTGAAGGGAAGGTTCTAGAAGAGCGTGAAAGATACGGACAGGAGGAACTGCCGGAAGGGGCACACAAGGCAAACAAGCATTATGAGCCTTGGAAGGAAGAATTCAAGAAGGAGTCTCAAGGGGTTTTTAAGGGTCAGGAATTTAAGAATTCGAGAATTTCTTCTTCTGCTGCGTCAGCCTCTGCTGCGTCAACTTCTGCTGCTTCAACTACTTCTTCATCCACTTCTGCTGCTCAGGACAATTATCTCGGGATTCCTTATGGGGAAATCATTAAGAAGTGGTGGCAGATGTATAATGATGGGCAGGAGCCGATGCGCTCCAACCGCAATACGCTGACCTTTGAGCTGGCTGTGAACCTGCGCCACATCTGTGGTTTTGACCGCAATCTGCTGGCTCAGATTATTCCCTGCTACGATGGGTTCCCCGAGCAGGAAAAGATGGCTTGCATCAACTCGGCATTGAACGAGAAAATCACGCAAATGCCTAAGCGACTGAAGGATGTGCTCTCTGCCATCCGTCAGGAACGAATGAAGCAGGGAAATGTGGGTGGTGGTTCGGCGGCTGACAATGAGGCGCTGGTAAATGCGCTGGACGAGGCTAACGCTAAGGACGATCTGTTCTATTATAATGCGCTGCCTAAGTTGCCGCAAGGCATTCGGGATTCCATCAGCGCAGTGGGTCCGGCACTGGCACTGCCTGTAATCACTGCCATCTGTCCTGCCATCGGAATGCTCGCAACGGGCGTGAAGGTTTCCGTTCATGGCAAGATGAACTCGCTGAACCTCATCTCCTACATTGCCGGTGATTTTGCATCTGGCAAGGGAAGTATTGACCCCGTGATTGACGCATGGACTTCGGAAGTGAAGGAAATGGACAAAATGTACCAGCAGAAGGAGGATGAATGGCGAGCCAAGAAACGTGCAGCCAAGAACAAGAAGGAGCAGCCGGAAGAGCCGAAACTGCCTGTAAGATGCTTGACACTGAACAATACGGTGGCGAATCTGGCTGAACGACTGGCTAACACAGAAGGCAAGCACGCCTTCTCGTTTACTCCGGAAGCAGACACCGTAGCGCAGAAGTGGAAATCAGCAATGAGTGATTTTTCAGTCATGTTAAGACAGGCTTACGACGGAACAAGCTATGAGCGTGAAGCTAGAAGTGCGGATGCAGTGAATGTTCATATAGACAGACTGTTATGGAACGTAGTGATGTGTGGAACTCCTGATGCGCTCTATCGTGTGGTAAGCAATTATACGGATGGTTTCCAAAGCCGTATCATCGTGGCAAAAACGCCCGATAATACCTTCACTCCACTTTCTGACAACATGTATGTAATGAACGAACGCCAGCGCGACCGCATTATTCAGATAGCTCATCTGCTGCCGCTGATGTCGGGTGAGGTAGTGCTGCCGAAGCTGGAGGAAAAGGGTAGAAAATGGCTGGAACAGATCAGACTGGAGACGATGAAAAATGACGACAAGGTGAAAGCCCGCCAGCGTTTCCGTATCTGTCCAACCACGATGAGAATGATGACCTGCATCATGCTCTGCAAGGTGGCAGAATCGCTGATTCAGAAGCATGGGTTCCAGGGCGCTGAGACACAGTTGAAGCAGAATCCGCTGTTGTGGAAGGAACTGATAGTGAAGATGCAGACGCCAACCATGCTTGCTGTCTTCGACACCCTGGCTGATTATCAGCTGGAGAATGCACTCTACTTCTTCCGCAGTCGTATTGAGGATGCTTTTTCTTCGAAGAACTATTCAGGGCAGTCGCCATACGATCGTTCACGACGTGGTAGAAACGATTCTATTTTTGAATGCTTAGACGTAACCTTCACCTTCGAACAGGCTCAGCAGCAGAGTGTTGCCATCAAGGGCGCTAACGTTACGCACGAGGCTGTAAGACAGATGCTGAAGAACTGGAAGCGACAGGGACTCATCAATATTCTGCCCGATTCGCGTTATCAGAAAGTAGCATCTACGGTTTAAATCCGGTCATTTCCGGTCATTAAGGTCAAGGTCATTAAGGTCATTAAGGTTTTCGGTTTACCCTAATCCTTAATGACCACCCTTAAACCTTGAATTCAATTATAAATTTTTCATTATTAATTATTAATTGTAAATTATCATGCACATTTGTATATTTCGCCGCCGTTTCACTCCATGGGGAGTAGATGGCACAATGGTTATCAACGGTAAGTTTTTCTGCGGAACATTGGAGCGTCCTCAGGGTTATCTGAAAGCTGATGCTTACAGACTGGCACTTGTACCGGTTTCCAACCCGAAGTTTCTGAGGGATGATGAGAAGAGCAGAATCATGCCTGTTATTCTGAAGGAAAACGGCAGAGTTGCGAAGTCTGTTATCCGCAAGCCGTTCTTCGTTCCGGGCAATGGTCCTTATAAATTAATGTATGGCAGCATCATTCTGGGCAGATCCTACATTTCGGGACTTGTGCTTCATTCTGAGGAATACTTCTCGGAGTTTTGCGAGAAGGTGGATGAAGCAATCAGGAACAGGGAGCGCATCACGCTCGTTATCAGAGACTGGGGCTTTGATGCGATTCCGCTTAAGTATTTATCTCTTTTCCAATCATCTGAAAAATCAATATCATGCGTAAGATAAAGGAAATCATTATTCATTGCAGTGCGACCAAGGAAGGTCGCAACTTCACCGTAGCGGATATTGACCGCTGGCACCGGGAGCGCGGAATGCGCTGCATAGGTTATCATTTCGTGATTTATCGTGACGGCAGCATTCATGTAGGCCGTGCGATAGAGGAGGTAGGCGCCCATTGCAAGGGCCACAATTCCATCAGTATAGGCATTTGCTACATCGGTGGTTTATCAAAGAAAGGCAAGCCGAAGGATACAAGAACCCGAGACCAGAAAGCGGCAATGCGCTCGCTCATCGAGCAGCTGAAGGAGGAATATCCATTAGCCACGATTCATGGTCATAATGAATTTGCCAACAAAGCCTGCCCCTGCTTTGATGTAAAGAAGGAATTTGGGGAGTAATGTATAAAAAGAAAAACAAAAAAGACCTTGATTGCAGAACGCAACCAAGGTCTTCGGATTATATATTTAACCTATTGAAATCTCACTAGATTAGATTTGCTCGCTCCAGTCCTCCTGGCTCTTACGAACGTAAGTCTGGTAACGGAGCTTAGCCATCTTCTCTGCCTGAGAGAAGAGCTCATCAGCCTCCTTAGGGA
>ERZ506751.41-NODE-41-length-43762-cov-10.5503_pt1 | contig 43762 bp, 39 predicted proteins | sample MGYA00513045_ERZ506751 | MGnify/ENA metagenome assembly ERZ506751 | reverse complement strand
TTGCTCGGGACTTCCACCCGTTAGACAATGCTCATGCCGAGCGTACAACAAAAAAAAGCATCTTTCTAAAAGAAAGATACTCTTGGTTGGGATACCCGGATTCGAACCAGGAATGACAGGACCAGAATCTGTAGTGTTACCATTACACCATATCCCAATGTCTTTTTGTTGTTGCAATGTCATTTCTTAATTGCGAGTGCAAAGGTAACACTTTTTTCTGAACCCACAAAATTTTTCTCAACTTTTTTATCGAAAAACGTTATTTTTTTCATTTTTACGCCTTTTTCATCCTAAAACACGTGTTTTTACGCCATACCAACCTTAAAAAAACAGAAAAGTTGGAGGAAAGTAACGCATACTCATTTTTTTGCACTATCTTTGTAGTCGAATAAACATAATAACAACTCAATGAATACAGCAAAACAATTAGTAGAGACAATTAAAGAAGGAATACAAGAGAAAAAAGGCAGCAATATCGTCATTGCCGACCTGAGCGAGATAGACGGCACCATAGCCAAGTACTTTATTATCTGCCAAGGCGGTTCACCCTCCCAGGTAGAGGCTATTGCAGAATCAGTAGGCGACTTCTGCCGTAAGAAATTGGGCGAGAAACCTGTCAACGTAGCAGGATTGGGAAACGACCAATGGGTAGCCATCGACTTTGTGGATGTACTCGTACACATCTTCCAGCCTGAAGTAAGACAGTTCTATGATCTGGAACACCTCTGGGAAGACGCCAAACTGACAACCGTGCCAGACGTGATGTAACAGTCACACGCGTACATTATTATATATAGATACATAAGAAAGCAAGAAACAAAAGTCTTTTTTAAAACAAAAAAAGGAAAGGAAACATTCAATATGGAACAAGGCAACAACAAGAACAATCCCGGCGGGCCCCAACCCCCCAAGATGCCTAAGTTCAACATGAACTGGCTCTATATACTTATCATCGTCGGACTGATGGTAGCCTACTTGAGCGGAGGCACAAACTCTTTAGGAGGAAGTGCCACACAAGAAGCCACCTACACACAGTTTAAGCAATACGTGGAAAAAGGTTATGTGCTGAGCGTTGTAGCCAACAAGACCGAGAACACCCTGAAATTGTATATCAACCCCAAGTACTCACGCGAGGTGTACAAAACCTCAGCCAAGAACTTAGGCTCCAACCCTTATGTGGAGGTGCAGTTTGGTTCGGTAGATGAGGTGGACAGGTTTGCCAACGCCATGGTGCAAGCCAAGAAAATCAATTCGTTCAGTTATAAGAACGAGTCAACGGACGGTTTCCTCAAAATCTTGTGGAATATCTTCCCGCTGATTCTTTTCTTCGTCTTCATCTGGTGGATGTCGGGACGTATGGGCGGCATGGGCGGCTCAGGCGGAGGAATCTTCAATGTAGGCAAGAGCAAAGCACGTATGTACGAGAAAGGCAATGCCATCGGCATCACCTTCAAGGACGTGGCAGGACAGGAAGGAGCCAAACAGGAAGTACAGGAAATCGTAGACTTCCTGAAGAACCCCAACAAATATACCGACTTAGGTGGTAAGATACCTAAGGGAGCCCTTCTCGTAGGACCTCCGGGAACTGGTAAGACGCTCCTTGCCAAAGCCGTGGCAGGCGAAGCTGGCGTACCTTTCTTCTCGATGAGTGGTTCCGACTTCGTAGAGATGTTTGTCGGCGTAGGTGCATCACGTGTGCGCGATCTATTCCGTCAGGCTAAGGAGAAAGCACCTTCCATCATCTTCATCGACGAGATTGATGCAGTAGGACGTGCCCGCAGCAAAAATCCATCCATGGGAGGCAATGACGAGCGCGAGAACACGCTCAACGCCCTGCTTACCGAGATGGACGGATTTGGAACAAACAGCGGTGTCATTATCCTGGCAGCCACCAACCGTGTGGACATGCTCGACAGCGCCTTGCTGCGTGCAGGACGATTCGACCGTGAAATACACGTCGACCTTCCTGACCTGAATGAGCGAAAAGCCATATTCCTGGTTCATCTAAAACCTGTAAAGGTAGACAAGAGTGTTGACGTAGACCTGCTGGCACGACAGACACCAGGATTCTCGGGAGCCGATATTGCAAATGTATGCAACGAGGCTGCCCTTATAGCAGCACGCCACGACAAGAAGAGCGTAAGCAAACAAGACTTCCTCGATGCTGTAGACCGTATCGTAGGCGGACTGGAGAAAAAGACCAAGGTGATGACAGCAGAGGAGAAGCGAAGCATCGCACTCCACGAGGCTGGTCATGCCACCATTTCATGGTTCTGTCAGTATGCCAATCCACTTATCAAGGTAACTATCGTACCACGCGGACAGGCTCTCGGAGCAGCCTGGTATCTGCCCGAAGAACGACAGATCACCACCAAGGAACAGATGCTCGACGAGATGTGTTCGCTCATGGGAGGACGCGCTGCCGAAGAACTCTTTACGGGCCATATATCATCGGGAGCCATGAACGACCTGGAAAGAGCCACCAAGAGTGCCTATGGCATGATAGCCTACTTAGGTATGAGCGACAAGCTGCCTAATATATGCTATTACAACAACCAGGAATATTCCTTCCAGCGTCCATACTCCGACACCACTGCCCGCATGATAGACGAAGAGGTGCTCAAGATGGTGAACGAACAGTATACACGAGCCAAGAACATCCTCGTAGAGCACAAGGAAGGCCATAACGCCCTTGCCGAGCTCCTCATCCAGAAAGAGGTGATCATGGCAGAAGACGTAGAGAAGATCTTCGGCAAGCGTCCATGGCTTAGCCGTTCACAGGAAATCATGGAGGACGAGCAGCCCAAGATTGACGACAAACTGAAGAAACTGCCCGAGGTTCAGGCAGCCATCAAGGCTCACGAGCAGGCACAACAGGAAGACAACTCGTCTGAAAGCACCGAAAACAATGATACCGACGTGCAGAACGACGAGAACTCAGAAGAAACAAACAACAAATAAAATAAGGAATCACAAATGACCGACAAACAAAAGAATCTTATCGTGAGGTCTATCACGGGCGTCTTGTTCGTGGTGTGCATGGTGTCTTGTTTCCTCAACCCAAGAGCCATGATTTTCCTCTTTACCATCATTACAGGACTCAGCATCTGGGAATACTGCGGACTGGTAAACAACGAGAAGGAAGACGTCACCGTCAACCGTCTGATCTGCACCATTGCCGGAGTATACTTTTTCCTGGCCGTGGCAGGACTGCGAATGGGCATCGTAGGCAATTTCATTGTCTTTGTTCCCTATCTGCTCACCATCGTCTACCTGTTTATCAGCGAACTGTATACCGGCAACAAAGATGCCATCAACGACTGGGCCTACACCATGCTCTCGCAGATGTACATCGCCCTGCCCTTCTCTATGATCAATATTTTGGCTTTCGAATACTCAGCTTTCGACGGCCAGATACACTACGACATGCTGTTGCCACTGAGTATTTTCATATTCCTTTGGACAAACGATACCGGAGCCTACTGCAGCGGTTCGCTCTTCGGCAAGCATAAACTCTTCCCACGCATCAGTCCTGCCAAGAGTTGGGAAGGAAGCATAGGCGGAGGTATATTCGTTCTGATTGCAGCTGCCGTGATTGGTTACTTGGCAAATGACGGCGAGGCTCACCGACTCAGCATTGCCGGATGGATGGGATTGGGCCTGGTTGTCGTGTTCTTCGGAACATGGGGCGACTTGGTAGAGAGTCTCTTCAAACGCACTTTGGGAGTAAAGGACAGCGGCACACTGCTGCCAGGACATGGCGGTATGCTCGACCGTTTCGACTCTTCGCTCATGGCCATTCCCGCAGCTGTCATCTATCTCTATACACTGCAGCTCTTCGTATAAAAAAAAGAGGCTCATGAGTTTTCCCTTTAACTCATGAGCTTTTTTTTAGGAACTTTTTTGTCTTAGTAACTTATTGGTAATCAATAGCAAGTTTTCATATTTTACTACGGCTCATTTATTTCCTGCTGACTCACCCGCTCTGCCTCTTCAGCTTTCTGCCGGGCGATGGCAGCTTCCTGTTCAGCCTTGACACGAGCCAGCTCTGCAGCTTTGGCGGCAGCCTTGGCTACGGCCTCAGCACGTTCTTTAGCCAGACGTATCAACTCAGCACGATGCTTTCTCAACAAATCTACCATGATAAAAGCAGCTTCGTCGGGCGCCACCTTACTTCCCAACTCTCTCAGCACTTCCTGATATTCAGCAAGCATTCTTTCGCGTGCAGGCTGCCCTGGCATAATCTTATACAGTTCGTTGGCTATTCCGTCTATCGTAAACTTATCGGCGAACATCTCTGGAACCACCTCCTTATTGGCCACCAAGTTGACAAGAGAAATATAGTCAACCTTCAGCACGTGATTGAAGGCAAAACGAATCAGTTTTGGCAAGGGAGTTTCATAGCACACCACTTGCGGAACATTAAACAGGGCTGTCTCGAGCGTGGCAGTTCCACTGGTTACAAGAGCCGCCGTGGTGTGAGACAAGAGCTGGTAAGTCTTATTCTTCACCACTCTGACAGGAGTACCTTCCAGGAATTTATCGTAATATTCATCCTCTATCGACGGAGCTCCAGCCAACACCATTTGATAATCTTCAAAACGTTCAGCCACCTCTATCATGGCAGGAAGATTGTCCTTAATTTCCTGTAGTCGGCTACCAGCTAAAAGAGCGACAATCGGTTTACGACTGTCAAGATTATTTTCTCGACAAAACTCCTCATGCGTCTGATGATATCCTGCTCTGAACTCTGCCACTTCCTGAGCAGTGGGATTGCCCACATAGTGAACGGGATACTTATGTTTCTGCTCATAGAAAGGCACCTCGAAAGGCAGTATGGAGAACATCTCGCTCACATCACGTTTGATGCTTTTAATACGCCATTCCTTCCAGGCCCATATCTTAGGCGAAATATAATAGTAGACAGGTATCAACGTATTCTTTTTCAAGAACTTGGCTATATTAAGATTAAAGCCTGGATAATCGACCAAGATCACAACATCGGGTTTCCACGCCACAATATCCTCCTTGCATCTTTTCATGTTCGAGAAGATGGCGCCCAGATGCAGCAGCACAGGTACAAAGCCCATATAGGCCAGTTCCTTATAATGCTTGACACGAGTTCCTCCCTCAGCAGCCATCAAGTCGCCGCCGAAGAATCGAAATTCAGCCAATTCGTCATATTTTTTCAACGAGCGCATCAATCTGCTGGCATGCAGATCGCCACTCGCCTCACCTACTATCAGATAATATTTCATCCTTATTGTCGAATATTCTTAGTTAATCGTCAAGTTCAGAAGCTTCCGTGTTGAGCGACCTGTTGTTCTCAAGCCACTCATAGTCGGTCACATCTATTTTTGTAGGCGTAATGGCAATGTAGCCATGACTGAGCGCCCACTGATCAGTATCTACAGCCTCGGGCTCATCATTGCGATATTCGCCCACCATCCAGTAATAGTCATATCCCCGAGGATGATGCTCCTTCACCACTTCATTGATCCACGAGCCCCATGTCATACGGCAAACCTTAAAGCCCTTGAAAGGAGGATTGACGGGAAAGTTGACATTAAGACAAGTTCCCTTGGGCAGTCCTTCACGAAGCACTCGCTTCACGATGCTTACCACTCCGTCGCGCAAGGGTGACAGATCGGCGTTCACATCATAGTTGCAACTACTGAACGCCACCGAGGGAATATACTTCATGCAGCCTTCCTTGGCTACGCCCATTGTGCCCGAATAATGATTGTTCACACTCGAGTTGTCGCCATGGTTGATACCACTGAGTATCAGGTCGGGAACACGAGGAGCCAGCAACTGGTCGAGAGCTATCTTCACACAGTCGACAGGCGTTCCTGAGCACGACCACACTTCCACCTCCTCGCCCATGTTGTGTCTGCGTTTCAACAGCAGTGGTGATGTTACCGAGAAGGCGCATCCATAGCCCGACCGTCCACTCTCAGGAGCCACCACAAGCACCTCACACCAGTCTTTCAGAAATCCAACAAGCGTCTTGATGCCATTGGCATGATAGCCGTCATCGTTGGATATTAATATTAAAGGTTTCTTATTTTCCATAAAAATATCGCTCTTTTTGGTGCAAAAGTACGAAAAAACCTTTAAAGTAACGTCTTTCTCGCATAAAATATGTATCTTTGCAGAAATTTTGTGATGATTTTTAATATAGAAAATTAAGAATATGGGAAAAATAATCGCATTGGCCAACCAGAAAGGCGGTGTCGGCAAAACGACAACCACTATCAACTTGGCAGCATCATTGGCCACACTGGAGAAGTCGGTTCTTGTAGTAGACGCCGACCCACAGGCAAATGCCTCCAGCGGCTTAGGAGTAGACATCAAGGAGGTAGACTGCTCTCTGTACGAGTGCATTATCGACCATGCAGATGTTCGTGATGCCATCTATACCACCGATATTGATGGACTCGACATCATCCCCAGCCACATCGACCTTGTCGGTGCAGAGATAGAAATGCTCAATCTGCAGAACCGCGAAAGGGTTATCAAGAATCTGCTCGCCCCTATCCGCGACGAGTATGATTTCATCCTTATCGACTGCTCGCCATCTCTGGGACTCATCACAGTCAACTCGCTGACAGCAGCCGACAGCGTCATCATTCCTGTTCAGTGCGAATACTTTGCCCTGGAAGGCATCAGCAAGTTGCTCAACACGATAAAGATTATCAAAAGCAAGCTCAACACCAAACTCGAGATAGAGGGCTTCCTGCTTACCATGTACGACAGCCGTCTGCGTCTGGCCAACCAGATTTACGACGAGGTGAAGCGCCACTTCCAGGAGTTGGTGTTCAAGACCGTCATTCAGCGCAACGTGAAGCTGAGCGAGAGTCAAAGCCACGGTCTTCCCGTCATCCTCTACGACACAGAGTCGAACGGCGCCAAGAACCACTTGGCATTGGCAAAAGAAATTATCAACAAGAACTCATAAAGTAAGAAAAAAAGAGTGAAGAAAGACTCACTCCTTACTAAGAAATAGAAAATGGCAGTACACAAGAAATACAATAACGGAACCAAGAGCAATGCCCTGGGACGAGGTCTCGACGCACTTATCTCTACCGAAGGAGTGCGCACACAGGGCAGCAGTACCATCAACGAGATTCCTCTCGACCAGATAGAAGCCAACCCCAACCAGCCTCGTCGCGAGTTCGACGACGAAGCACTCCATGAGTTGGCAGAAAGCATCAAGGCCATAGGCATCATTCAGCCCATCACCTTGCGACAGGTGGCAGAGAACCGCTTCCAGATTATCGCAGGTGAGCGTCGCTGGCGTGCCTCCCAGTTGGTTGGCCTGAGAGCCATACCAGCCTATATCCGTACCATCAGCGATGAGAGTGTGATGGAGATGGCTCTCGTCGAGAACATCCAGCGCCAGGACCTCAACGCCATAGAAATAGCTTTGGCATACGAGCACCTGATGGAGAACAACGAGATGACTCAGGAGAAGATAGCCGAGCGCGTGGGCAAAAGCCGCGCTGCTGTAGCCAACTACCTGCGCCTGCTCAAGTTGCCAGCTCAGGTACAGATGGCACTTCAGAAGAAAGAAATCGACATGGGCCATTGCCGCGCCCTCTTGGCACTCGACAGCCCTTCACTTCAGATCAAGCTGTTCCATGAAATTCAGAAAAACGGCTACTCTGTACGCAAGGTAGAGGAGATGGTACAGCAAATAAAGGACAGCGAGGACAACGAGACAGCCAGAAAGGTAATCAAGGGAAAAGCCGAACTGCCCGAAGAGTTCACCCTGCTGAAGAACCGCCTCTCGCAGTTCCTCAACACCAAGGTTCAGTTTACCTGCTCACCCAAGGGCAAGGGAAAAATCAGCATTCCCTTTGCCAACGAAGAGGAATTAGAGCACATCATGAACGTTTTCGACCAATTAAAACAAAACTAATTAGGTGAAATCGAAAATATCACATATTTGTATATCAGTCTTGTTGGCCAGCCTACCCTGGGCTGCTCAGGCACAGAAGGCTGTCACAGCCAGTCAATCCACTGCAGACGAAAATCAGCCTGCCGTAGTGGCACCTGCAGATACAACATTCTCTGCCAAAGACAGTCTCAAGCTCAACAGTATGCTCCAGGTTGCTACCAAGAAGCCCAAGCGCGACTGGTCCACATGGCGTCCTGACACCAAGCGTGCCATGTGGCTTGCCATCGTTCTGCCAGGAGCAGGACAGATATACAACCGCAAATACTGGAAACTACCTATTATATATGGTGGTTTCGTAGGCTGTGCCTATGCCATCACCTGGAACAACCAGATGTATCACGACTATTCACAGGCCTATATGGACATCATGGACGATGACCCCACTACCGACAGCTACAACCAGTTCCTGCACTTAGGAGCCACCATCGATGCCAGCAACATGGACCGATACAAGGAAATCTTCCGCAAGCGCAAAGACCGTTACCGCCGCTGGCGCGACATGGGTGTGTTTGTGATGATTGGCGTTTACGCTTTCTCCATCATCGATGCCTACGTGGATGCATCACTCTCCGAGTTCGACATTTCAGACGACCTTACTCTGAGAGTAGAGCCTGCCTTCATGAACAGCAACCCGCAAAGCCGCAACCCCTTCCGATCAGGAACATTGGGACTTCAATGCTCACTCACTTTTTAAAGTGAGGAACACAATTGTGTAGAATCTTAAAGAAACTTATAGAAAAGAAAGAATAACATAAATGAAAAAAATACTATTATTAGCAGCTGCAATGTTACTTGGTATGCCAGTACAGATGCTGGCGCAAACCGACGACACTGAAGAGAAAAAAGAAGATGTAATCACAGTCACCGACAAACAGGGAAACGAGGAAGAGATAGAAGTCCCTGTAGGACTGGAGGACAACCTCGACAGCCTGCTGCATCTTTATAATGCTAAGACCTATATGATGCAAGACACATCTTGCAACTATCGTGATGTCAACCCAGTCTTCGACAAGGAGGTTTACATCGACCGACTCAAGCGTCTGCCCACCATCATCGAGATGCCTTACAACGATGTGGTGCAGAAGTTCATCGACCGCTACAGCGGCAAGCTCCGCCGCTCTGTGAGCTATATGCTGGGCGCAGGCAATTTCTATATGCCAATCTTCGAGGAGGCTTTAGAGGCTTACAACCTTCCCCTCGAGCTCAAATATCTTCCTGTCATCGAGTCTGCCCTCAACCCTACTGCCGTTTCACGCGTAGGAGCCACCGGCCTCTGGCAGTTCATGATAGGCACAGGCAAGCGCTACGGACTTGAGGTCAACTCGCTCATCGATGAGCGTCGCGATCCAGTGAAATCCTCTTATGCTGCCGCCCACTATCTGAGCGACCTCTATAAGATTTTCGACGACTGGAGCCTTGTCATCGCTGCCTACAACTGTGGCCCCGACAAGGTCAACAAGGCCATCCACCGCGCCAAAGGTTCTGCCGATTACTGGAACATCTATCCCTACCTCCCCAAGGAGACACGCGGATATGTGCCAGCCTTCATCGCAGCCAACTACATCATGAACTACTATTGCGACCACAACATCTGTCCTATGGTGACCGAATTGCCTATTAAGACCGACACCGTGGTTGTCAACAAAGACCTTCATCTGGAGCAGATTGCCCAGGTGCTCAACATCAACATCCAGCACCTTCGCAGCCTCAATCCACAATACCGTCACGACATTGTCAATGGTCTCAACAAACCTATGACAGTACGACTTCCCTCATCTCTCGTTGGCCCCTTCATCGACCAGGAAGACTCCATCTACAACTTCAAGACCGACGAACTGCTGCTCAAGCGCTCTGTCGTAGAGGTAAACCAAGAAGAGCCTAAGGTAAGCCGCCACAGCTACCACAGCAGCCGCCATCGCTCCTCTGCAACACGCAGCAGGAGCCGCAAGAGCAGAAGCAGAAAGAGTAAGCGCGGAGGAAGAAACGTAACCATCAAGAGTGGTGACACCCTGTCGGAGATAGCAGAACGCAACCACACTACCGTGGCTAAACTGCGCAAGCTCAACAAAATTTCGGGCAACCATATCCGTGCCGGCAAGAAACTCAAGGTGAAGTAATATACACATTATTATATATATAGTTATTAATCTGACTAACACAAAGCGCAGGAGGCAAGAACTATGGACGATCAGAACCTCAAAGACTTAGAGAGAGAACAGGCCGACAACAAACTCATTGGCGATGCATTCCAGCATCTGCTCGACACCTATGTAGCTTCACGTCACCGCAAGAAGGTAGACATTGTCACCAAAGCATTCAACTTTGCACGCCAGGCACACAAGGGCGTACGTCGCCTCTCGGGCGAACCCTACATCATGCACCCTATCGCCGTGGCTCAGATAGCCTGCGAGGAAATGGGACTGGGATCCACCAGTATCTGTGCCGCACTCCTGCACGACGTGGTAGAAGACACCGACTATACAGTAGAAGACATCTCCAACATCTTCGGAGAGAAGATAGCCCAGATTGTAGACGGACTAACCAAGATCAGCGGTGGAATCTTTGGTGACAAGGCATCGGCACAAGCCGAGAACTTCAAGAAACTGCTGCTCACCATGAGCGACGACATCCGCGTCATCCTTATCAAGATCTGCGACCGTCTGCACAACATGCGCACACTCGCCTCGCAGCCTGCCAACAAGCAGTACAAGATAGCCGGCGAGACACTTTACATCTACGCTCCATTGGCCAACCGTCTGGGCCTTAACAAAATAAAGACCGAGCTCGAAGACCTCAGCTTCCGCTACGATCATCCACAGGAATACGCCAACATCGAGCACAAACTTGCCGACACCGAGGCACAACGCGACACCCTCTTCTCACAGTTCACACAGCCCATCAGGGAGGAACTCGACAAGATGGGCATACAATATAAGATCAAGGCACGTGTAAAGAGCCCTTATTCCATTTGGAACAAGATGCAGAACAAGCACGTGAGCTTCGACGAAATATACGACATCCTTGCCGTCCGCATCATCTTCACACCCAAGGAAAGAGCCAACGAGGTCAACGAATGCTTCAATATCTATGTGGCCATCAGCCAGATATACAAGAGTCATCCCGACCGTCTGCGCGACTGGCTCAACCATCCTAAAGCCAACGGCTATCAGGCACTCCACGTCACCCTCATGAGCAAGCAGGGACGCTGGATAGAGGTACAGATAAGAAGCGACCGTATGGACGAGGTGGCCGAACAGGGATTTGCTGCCCACTGGAAATATAAAGAAGGCGAAGACGCTGAATACACAGAGGACGAGAACGAGCTCAACGACTGGTTGGGCACCATCAAGGAAATCCTCGACGATCCACAGCCCGACGCCATGGATTTTCTCGATGCCATCAAGCTCAACCTCTTTGCCTCAGAGATCTTTGTCTTCACCCCTAAGGGCGAGATCAAGACCATGCCAGCAGGCTGTACAGCCCTCGACTTCGCCTTCCAGATACACACCTTCTTAGGAAGCCACTGCATCGGAGCAAAGGTAAACCATAAGCTGGTGCCACTGAGCCATAAACTGCAAAGCGGCGACCAGGTGGAAATCCTCACCAGCAAGAGTCAGCACGTACAGCCTTCATGGATCAACTTCGTGAGCACAGCCAAGGCCAAGAGCAAGATTCAAGCCATACTGCGACGCGACAACCGCGAGATACAGAAGAAGGGCGAGGACATTCTGAACGAATGGCTCAAGAAGAACAGTCTGGAGGTCAACAACTCCATCCTCGACAAGCTCTGCGACTATCACCACATACAGAAACACGAGAACTTCTTCCAGGCATTGGGCGACCACTGCATTCTGTTGGGCGAGAAAGATCTTGACGAACTGCAAAGCAAGAACAAGAAAGACAAGAGCTCAAGCAGTTGGCGCAACTATATCCCCTTCCTCGGCAAGAGCAAGGACAAAAAGGCTGACGAAAAGGACAACAAGCCGCAACAGCTCATGGTGGTGGGCAAGGACTTCAACAAGAAGAAAACCCTCATCATCACCGAGGAGAACATCTCGCAGTTCATCTTCCCCTCATGCTGCCATGCCATTCCTGGCGATGACATCATGGGCTACATCGACAACAAGAACCGTATCGAGATACACAAGCGCTCCTGCTCTGTGGCAGCCAAGCTCAAGTCGAGCTATGGCAACCGCATCGTCGACGCCAAGTGGCAGATGCACAAGCTGATGTACTTTGACGCCACCATCGAGATAAAGGGCATCGACCGCAAGGGATTGCTCCTCGACGTGAGCCGTGTCATCAGCGACCAGCTCAATGTCAACATACACAAGCTCACCATCAGCAGCGACAACGGCATCTTCGACGGTTGCATCGAAATCAGAATTCACGATCGCGAAGATGTAAAGGTGATCATGGATAATCTGAAGACTATCGACGGCCTGCAGGATGTACAGCGCATCCTGTAAGCCATAGGACAGAAAACTATAAAACAAATATCAACCTACAAAAAACAACGACAATGAAAAAACTAATCCTGTCTATCCTCACCACGTTGGCAGTCCTCCCAGTGCTGGCAGCCAACAAGTACGACAACCCCGACACACTCTTCGTTTCACGCGACGGCACCTGCGAGTTCCGCACCATCGACGAAGCCATAGAGGTGTGCCGTGCCTTCATGGACTACACCAAGGTCATCTACGTCAAGAAAGGCGTTTACAAGGAGAAACTCATCATCCCATCATGGCTCACCAACATCACCATCTGTGGCGAAGACCGCGACCAGACTATCATCACCTGGGACGACCATGCCAACATCAAGATGCCAACAGGCGGACTCGACTCCGAGGCTGCTGTCAAGGGCAAGCCCATCGGCACATTCCGCACCTATACACTGAAGGTTCAGGGCAGCTACATCACCCTGAAAAACATCACTATCGAAAACAATGCCGCACGATTAGGACAAGCTGTAGCCCTGCACACTGAGGGCGACCACATCCTGGTACAGAACTGCCGACTCTTAGGCAATCAGGACACCGTATATACAGGCGTTGCCGGCACACGCATCGCCTTCTACGACTGCTACATCGAGGGAACAACAGACTTCATCTTCGGTCCTTCCATCGCCTGGTTCGAGAACTGCGAAATCCACAGCAAGTCCAACAGCTATATCACAGCCGCGTCCACACCAGCCGGTCAGCAGTATGGCTACGTGTTCCATAAGTGCCGCCTCACCGCCTCGCCCGAGGCCACACAGGTTTATCTGGGCCGTCCATGGCGTCCATACGCCTACACACTCTTCATCGACTGCGAAATGGGCAGCCATATCCGTCCTGTAGGCTGGGACAACTGGCGCAATGCAAGCAACGAGAAGACCGCCCGCTACTTCGAGTACGGCAACCATGGTCCTGGCGCCTCAACCAAAGCCCGTGCACCCTGGACACATCAGCTCAGCAAGAAGGAAGCTGCACGCATCACCATCGCCAACGTCTTCGGTGAAGACTGCTGGTAAAAAAGTTTTCCAACGCTATAACAAAACGAAGAGACAATGGACATCAAGAATATCAAGAAAGAATGGAACGCAGCCATACTCGACATACTGAAGACTTTCATCAGTATCTGCCACACACACAACCTGCGCTACTACTGCTGTGCAGGAACAGCCATAGGGGCTGTGCGCCATCATGGTATGATACCCTGGGACGATGACATCGACGTCATCATGCCACGCCCCGACTACGACCGCTTTCTTGAGATAGCACGCCACGAAGACTTCGGCAACTACGAGGTGGTAACGCCCTACAACAACGAGCGTTACCCTCTCTATTTCTCCAAGCTGGTCAACAAGAACACCACACTCATCGAGGAGAAAGAGCGCCCTTGCATCATCGGACTCTTCGTCGACATCTTCCCACTTGATGCCACTGCCGACGATGTGGAACAGGCCAAGGCTCTGCAGCGCAAATATGTGAAGCACATCAACTGCCTCAACGCCATTTCCACCCGAAACACCTTTGGCGAATACCTGACATTGCTCACCCATCGTAAGACCTGGGGACGTTTTGTCGTCAAGACGGCAGCCTTCTTCTTCCGCAACCTCATGCGCAGACATTTCATTGCGAAAATGGATCATCTGAGTCATCTCTACGACTTCGACAAAGCACAGAACGTACAGGTTTACACAGGCTCCTATCATGAACGCGAAATCTTCCCTAAGGCATGGCTTGGCAACGGCAAACCATTCCCCTTCGAAGACACCACCGTACTTCTGCCTGCAGAATACGACAAGTATCTCAGCCACTTCTTCGGCAACTACATGCAGTTGCCGCCAGTAGAACAACGGGTAGAGAAACACCTGCGCTATTATCTCAACATGGAGAAAAGAGAGACATGGCTGGAGATTTCAAAGAAACTTCTATAACTTCTGAGCAAACGAAACTTCTATCGTGTGCCCGAAACCACTCTCCACATCCCAGAGAGGTTTCCATCCCAATGCCTTCAGCTTATCGGTATTGAAGGTTGCCTTGGTGACTGGGGTCGTATTCCCCTTCATCACGTCGTCTTCGGCAATGTCGAATACCACCTTGCGGCCAGCCTTCCTTGCTATCAACTCCGCCAACTCACGGATAGATATATTCGACTCCGAATGCGCCACATTATAAGCATTTGCCCTCTCGCCGTCGAGCAGGAGGCGCAAAATGGCATGTGCAGCATCCACTACGTAAAGCCACGACCGGAAAGCCTCACCACGACTCTTCAGCACAATATCCTCACCGCGCAACACGTTGCGGATAAACTGCGCATACACTCTGTTGTCGCTCTCCGTAAAGCCAGGACCGTAAGTATGGCTCAACCTGGCTATAACAACATCAGCGCCATACTCTGCCCCATAAGCCATACAGAGCGTCTCGGCTGCACGCTTCGACGAAGGATAACAAGCCCTCACCGATGCACAGTCCACGTAACCGCTGCTTGTCTCTGAAAACTCGCTGCCGTCGCCCTCGCCGTAAACCTCGCCCGAAGAGATGTACACCATGCGCTTCATGCCATGCTGCAGGCCAAACTCTATCAGATGAGCAACACCATCAAAATTCGCCTTCATCACCTCCACAGGTTTCTCGCGGAAGAAGTTGGGACTCGCATTACTTGCTGCATCGATGACAAAGTCTATACCCTGCGCTGACAGACCATGAGCCTCACACTGTTCGTCCATAATAGGCTGCGTAACATCCATCTCGACAAAGCCAAAGTCGGCCTCATCCCAGTAAGCAGCAAACTTCGTTCTGGCACGCAGCCTGTTGCGTCCTGCCGCCACAACCCTGTAACCTCTGTCAGGATTCAGCATCAGCACGTCGACCACACAACTGCCAATCAGTCCTGTAGCACCCACTACGAGAATCGTCTTCCCATTGAGACGCTTCAAGTCGAGCCCCTCATCGAAGAGGCGGTCTATATCCTTCCTGTATATTGTTTTTTCCGACATTGCTAAATGATTTTAACATCTGTCAACTTACTTAATCCATCCCTCGGGCTGCACCTTCATCAGGGCCTTGAGAATCTCAAGGTCTTCTACGGTTGTAATCTTGATATTCTTCTCCGATCCCGGCACGATGTGCATCTTTCTTCCACCCAGCTCAGCCATCAGCGTACACGATGCCACCGAGTTGTCGATGCCTTTGGCCTTAGCCTCCTCGTGCGCAGCTATCAAGTTGCCCAGCCTGAAAGTCTGAGGCGTCTGCGTACGGATCAGCTTGTCGCGCGGAATACTTGTCGTTGTCGTAAACCCGTCCTCACTCTCCAGGATAGCCTCACGACACTTGATGCCCGTAATCGCATAACCATACTTCTGGCAAATGGCGATGTTGGAAGAGATAATATCCTGCGAGAGCAGAGGCCGCACGGCATCATGCACCAACACGAGGTCATCGTCGCTGCATCCAGCCTCTTTCAGACCATAGATACCATTGTGTATCGACTCCTGCCCATTGGCTCCACCAGGGAAAATCCACTTCAGCTTCGTAATACAAAACTGGTTGGCGTACGACTGCAGCACCGTTTCCCATCCTGCCAGGCACACCACGGCGATTCCCTGTATGTCGGGATGCTTCTGAAATGCCATCATCGTATGGATGATAATCGGACAATTATCCACGTGCATAAACTGTTTGGGAATGTCCTGTCCCATTCTGTTGCCAGAACCGCCGGCTATAATAAGAGCATAGTTCATATCAATAATTCTTTTATCTTGTTTCACACAAACACGCACCATGCATGTTGTCGTGGTGCAAAGATACAAAAAATAAAACAACTATTCCCCTTTTCTCGAAAAACTATCAATCATTTCGCCAATTTCTTCCTCATCCACGGCCTGCTGTCACATCCAACGACGGACGGAATCGGGTTCACGCCCACCTCAGCCTTAGTGAATTGAGCACGACACTCAGACTCGAGCAAGCCATAAGTCCACTTGCCCACATCGGAGTAATCTGGAAGTCGATGCCAAAGATGTGGAGCGCACCTGCCGCCAGGGGAATGCACACGATGTTGTAGACAAAAGCCCAGAATAGATTCTGCCAAATCATGCCCACAGTCTTGCGGCTCAGCACGACAGCATCAGGAAGAGCCATGAGGTCATCGCCCATGAGCGTTATCTGAGCCACATCCATCGCCACATCCGTTCCCCGCCCTATCGCGATGCTCACATCTGCCAGGGCAAGAGCCTGCGTGTCGTTGATGCCGTCGCCCACCATAGCCACTCGCTTGCCTTGCTGCTGCAACGTCTTCACCAAAGCCTGTTTGTCACCAGGCAGCACCTTGCTGTGATAGTTGCCGATGCCTGCTTCCTGCGCCCAGTAACGGGCAGCCTCCTCCTTGTCGCCACTCATCATGTACACCTCGATGCCTTCCTGCCGAAGTGCCGTCATCGCTTCCTTGGCATGGGGTTTGAGCGATTCACGCTCCTGCAGAGACAGTTGGTCTTGTCGGGTGAAATCAATATTGGGGTTGGGAATAGTAAGCGTTCCCGTCTTGTCGATTACAAGTGCATCCACCTTTCTGAGATTCTCCAAAGCCGATGCGTCCTTGATGAGGATTTGCTTCTGAGCCGCCTTTCCTATACCTACCATCAAGGCCGTGGGAGTGGCCAGTCCCATGGCACATGGACAGGCAATCACTAAAACGGCAACAGCCGACAGGATGGCTTGCGGCAGCGCCCCGTTGCCACCCACAATCAACCACACCAGGAAGGTAAAGAAAGCTATCGCAGCCACTACGGGCACAAACACCACGGCAGCCTTGTCTACGATGCGCTGCACCGGTGCCTTACTGCCCTGTGCTTCCTGAACCATTCGGATGATGTGCGCCAGGGCGGTGTTCTCGCCAATCTGCTTGGCTCTCATGCGGAGCTTTCCCTGACTCGGAATGGTGCCAGCCAGCACGTTGTCGCCTACCTTTTTCATCGCCGGAGTCGGTTCGCCGCTGATCATCGCTTCATCTACATAGGCAGCATCGGGAGTCATGAAACTCTCTGCCTGGGTAACCACGCCATCCACCGGAATCTTCTCGCCGGCTCTTACCTCTATCATGTCGCCTATCTGAATGGTGGAAATCGGAACTTCCTCCATCTTGTAGTCGTTGGTGCCTTCTATCTTCTCATAAGTCACCAGTCGGGCGGTTTTCGGCTGCATTCCCATCAGCTGGCGGATGCTGCTCGCCGTACTGTCCTTTGCCTTTTCTTCCAGGCATCTGCCGGTCAGCACGAAGGTGATGATCATCACGGAAGCATCGAAATAAGTGTGCCATTCTATGCCTCTCGCTCCCCATACCATTTCTCCGAAGAAGGTGTTGAAGGTGCTGAAGAGGAAGGCGATGAGGGTGCTGAGTGCTACGAGCGAATCCATGTTTGCCGTATGATGCAGGAGCTGCTTCCAGGCGGAAACATAAAACTGTTTGCCGCAGTAGAGCAGGTTGGCGAGTGCCAGAAGCAGACAGATCTGGTTGGCGAAGGAACTCGAATGATGAGTCGAAGCAACGCCATCTGAAATCATATTCTGTTCCATGCCCAGGGAAATCCAGCCCATGGAGAAACTCATGGTCAGGATGGCGAAGAGCCAGGAAGCGAGGGTTCGGCGGCGCAGGAGGGTGAACTCACGGCGGTTGATTTCCTCCACGCTTCTGTCGTTTTCGATAACGAGGTCGTATCCGGCGTTGCTGATTTCCCGTTTCATATCTTCCAGAGAAATGATGTCGGGGTCATAATCTACCAGGGCAGTTCGGCTCGCCAGGGAAACCGAGGCGGAGTTGATGCCTTCTAGCGACTGCAGCTTCTTTTCAACATTGGCAGAGCATACGCTGCAAGCCATGCCTATTACTGGAATTGTTTTCTTCATTTTTGTCTTTTTAAATGCGTAAGATACTTATAGTGTGAGCACTAATGCCCACAAGCTTTTCGCTTTACAAAAGTACAAAAATAATTCGTGATGCTAACAATATGTAATATTTTATTAGAATAAATTAGGAGAATGTGTCATCTTATCTAATGCAAAAAGGGCAGACTCCAAACCCACTTGGAATCTGCCCTCATCATTTATGTAAAATCATCAACTTATGAAAATTCACATTACTTTACTTCGATCTTCTTGGTTGTCTTAGCCTCTTCTTTAGGAGTAAGCTTTGGAATCTCAACCTCAAGAACACCGTCAGTTACCTTTGCTGAAATATGCTCACGGTCGGCATCCTCAGGCAAGGTGTAACACTGCTGGTAGTTGCTGTAAGAGAACTCACGACGCAGATAGTGCTCGTGCTTATCTTCATCCTTATGTTCCATCTTGTTCTCTATGGCGATGCAGAGATTGCCGTCATTGTCGAGATTGATGCGAACCCATTCTTTCTTCAAGCCAGGAGCAGCAACCTCCATGGTGTAGACTTTATCGTTCATCTTGATATTAGTGGCAGGAGCTGTAGCGACATTTACGCGTGGCATCAAGTCGGTATCAAAGAAAGTGTCATCAAACCAATTACTCAACCAATTAGAATCATTATTTCTACGAGCTAATAACATAATTAAAACCTCCAATTTTCTTTTACTCGTCCTCTCGGTGTCTTGCGACTCCGTCGGGATTTCTATTGTTATACTTTTGTTTATTATTCACTTTTATTTGATTGCCTCGAGCCTCAAGACTCAGCCAACTCATTGATTGTCATCGTCTTGTAGCTTTCCGCTTTCACGGATGGATAGTGCAAGATACGTGCCAGTTCACGATGCAGTCCTTTTGTTGCCAGTTCTGTCGCAGGCAAATGCCAAAGGTGTCAGCAAAGTTTAAAATAATTATACTTTGCTGACAAAGCTGTCGGCAAAGTATAAGGTGATAAAACAAATGACTTTGAACCGGTGAGTCATAAGTCAAATCCTATACACTCAGAAAAGTTACACAGATGTCACAGATTTACACAGAACTTAAAACGTTGAATATAAGAGCATTACATTAAAAAATTAACGAGTGATTTCTGTATCTGTATTTAGAGCCTTATAGCTAACCATAACTTACTATGACTAACCATAAAGCCTTGATTTTCAATACTCTTTGATTTTTAATACTTTCTGAGTGCTTTTTGGCAGTTCCCGATTTTCCACATATTTTTGCAGCGTATTTCTACCGTGGAGAATTTGCGGAGCTTTTATTTTGTCATATCGTGAACGTAGTTGACAAGGGTTTACAAGTGGTTACGATGAAGGACAGATTTGAAGCTGATAGGCAAAAAGCGTTATATCGTGGACTGGGTTGACAAAGGTTGTCAATGGTTCACTTCCGTTTACTCCATCGGTGGAATACTCAAAGTATGTAGAACATAGCAATATCAAAGAGTATGAGACCGACAAGAAAATGTGAATTGCGAGCAATAGAAGAAAGAACAGCAAATTATCCAGGCTATCGTGACGAGAGCACGATGAAGGTTATCCGCCATGAGTCGCTTGGCATCTACATCTATGCCAAGCCGAAGAACCAGATGGAACAGAAGTACAACCTCAACCTTACGGCAAGAGCCGAGGCGATACGCTGCCGTCGCTTCGAGGCTATCGTTAACGAGCGTTACGATTTCTTCGACAAGGAGAAGATGAAAGGAGATTTCCTCGCCTACTTCAAAAAACTGGCAGACAAGAAGAACTCCAAGTGGCAACACGTCTATATGCACTTCTATACCTTTATACAAGGCAAGTGCACATTTGGAGAGGTAAACGTTGACTTGTGCAACAGATTCAGAGAGTATCTGCTTACAGCTCCACAGATGCTGCACAAAAACCGTAAGCTACATGTCAATTCGACCACAAACTACTGGTCAACGTTCCGTGCCTTGTTACATACAGCTTTTCGTGACCGAAAGATAAAGGAGAACCCGAATAGCTTTCTGGAACGCATCGAGACCATCCCGACAGACAAGGAGCATCTTTCACAGGACGCATTCTTTCTCCTTTGTAAATTCTTTTGCGAACTTACGGAGCACGGGCACACGAATGCCTACGAAACTTTCCATAGGCTCTCCCAGCGTCAGTTTAGCTTGGAAAGCAGCATACTGCTTATCCTGTATGGTAAAAAGTCTTTCTTGAAGTGATATCATAAGTTTTTGTTTTATGTCAGGCGAATTATGGGTGCAAAGTTACATATTAATTCGGAGTTTTCTCTTTCATGTCTAAGAGATAATGATTGAATTGTTGGAAAATTGATTTTTATATAGAGTCTCCATATAAGGCAAAGTGTTTGGTATGGAATTGGCTGGTATCAATACGTGTTAAAATGAATACTTTTTTAGTAGTGAAGAAGAAAAACAGTTCCATAATCCATTATTCCTGACTATGGAACTGTTCTATCTATTCAAGCATGAACACAACATCTACTCTAACCTTTGTTCAACAATACAGAGGGGTGTTGTGTTGTCAACAAGTTTAATTTATAGTGTATGTTTGGTATTCATTTTATTACTTTATCAAGAAAATAGCAAATTGCTTCAGCTGCAATTTGCTTTTTTGTAATTCTGACTCCAAATAATTCCATTGCATTTTTCCATAATGATGCAGGTATTTCAACATTAACAGTATTTTTCTTTTCACCTTTTACTAATTCTTTATATTTTGAATGGATCGTTTGAATATCTATGGCATTTTCTGGATGGATATACTTATAAAAAGCATATAGAGCCATGTCTTTTTGATCTATTCCCGTTTCAATTTTAAACTTTTTTCTTTTCTCAAAATACGCATCAGAAAATGGAGTGATTATATGTATTTTTTTGTCTGACTCCAACTGATGTTCCAACATAATATGGATATTTTTTATATCTCTTTTTAACGTTCTAATTATATCTTCAGATAAAAGATGATATGTATGCAAATCTGGCTTAATGTCATGGTCAGTTATGATGCTTGAATTTGCATATGTTTTATCTTTTTCATCCTTTGTATCTATATTGGAGTGTAGATCATTCTTATCTGAAATAGAAAATGAAAATCTCGTCAAAATTTCTTCTATTAAAGGACTTTTGCTATTACCATATTTATATTTTAAATCCTGTAAAATGAGTTTTTTAATGTAATTATCTGAATATGCAAGTTCTTTATTCAGGTATAAAATAGGTTGATAACGTTCTCTACAAAAAGATATTAGTTTTTCTTTGTTGAAGCTCTTTTTATGAAATAATTCTATGAATTTTTCTCCATTTGGATTATTAGTTGGGTTATAGTCCACTCTAAATACAGGTAAAGCTAACGCTTTGTCTGTTCTTTCATCATAGAAAATTTCAATATATTCTCCTATATATATGCCAATACAAATTCTTGTTGTTGCGATATACGAATCTAATTGCTTGCGGTTGCGTAATGATTGCTTATTATTGGGACGTTTACATTCAATTAAAAACAATTCTTCTTTTTTATTAAAATTGTCATGAATCATGATGTCACACTTTTTGTCAGCGCATCCAGAATGAACGATGTATTCCGTTTCAATACATTGTTTATCCCAACCTAGTTCAATATTAAAGTAATCAACAAGGCTGTCTCTAAACAAGTATTCTTTAGTTGATAAAAGTTCTGATTCTTTTTTTGATTTAAGGACATATGAACAGAATCTATACCATATTTCTCTATAATCCATTTCAAACATTATATATTTTTTAGAAAACTAAAATTATCTATCACAAAGGTTTAGTTTTATCAGAACCCGTAATAGGATTCTAATGTTACATGTCATCTAATGCTCGTTGATGCTTTTTCTTGTATATAGGTATATAATTAATTCTATCACAATAAGTCATGTTTATGTGATAGATAAAATCATATTCTTTTATTCCTAAAGAAATAATTCCCAAATCATTTTTAAATGAACATGAATATATGTATGATTTATCAATGTCTGTTTTGTATGTTGCTTCTAAATGTTTTTCACGAATTAATGATTCTAATTTATCATACAACTCTTTGGCTTCTTCTTCAGTAAAACAACTGCGAGCAAAAGTTACGGAGTACATTATTTTTGTATCAGTATCATAATGCAAACCAAATGACTCTGTGTTTCCAAGGAAAGGACCTTCCATTACACGAAGTCCCTTACTTGCATATTCGTTATCTGGAGAAACATAAAAGCCTTTTGACATTAGTTTTGAGGCATATTCGTTGACTGTGCCATCTATTGGGAATCCAAGGAATTTTAAGTGTTCCTCAGAAAAAGCCTGTGTGAAGCACAAAAACGAAATGATAAGTATTATAAATCGTTTCATTCTCTTTCCTTTGTTCTAAACATTAATCCAATTATGGAGTGAATTATATGGTGGACTCACCAAAGACTTTATTAGTTGTAGATTGCGTAAAACCAGTATTTTCAGTCAAATTGGGTTTAAATTGAACAATCAATTAAAAATCATCATTTTCCAATTCCTTTGCATGTAACCATATCCCATCGGCAATTCTGCCAACATCACTTGAATATGATTTGATTGCATTTCCATCTTCGCTCCAACGAACAAAGTTTTTCAATTCAAGTACTTTTGTTCCATTACTTGATTTTGTCCCATTGAAAATAAAATCTTCATGCCAATTAGCCATTCCATCTTCGGCTTTAACTCGATATTTACAATCCTTGATTGTGATTGTAACCATATAATCAAAAGTCCCAACCATATCAATTGTAGCAGTTTGTCGAAATAGTTTATTTGCGTGAAGATATGATGAGTTTCTGAATTTTATGGTTCCTGTCTCCTTGTCATCATATTGTAATCTCTGCTGAAAGTTTTGTATATGTGTAGCAAGCCACTCTTTAGCTGCACGATATAAGATATCCTTTGATTGGGGACATGACAATACAACTGTTATATCATAATTTGCAGTATCACACTCTGCTTTTTCTATTTTTGCTTGCGCCATAGAAGACATCGTTATACTTACAAGAAGTAATAATATCGTTAGAAACTTTTTCATAAGCCATTTAGTTTTTAATTATCAGGCTGGAACCCACTCTTATAGTCTACATCTATCCATTTTGTCTTAGGAAAATATGTTTTTATATTATCTCTTGTTATGCGTATTGTGTCACTGCCACCACCCATGTAGTCTATGGTAACCATATGTGGAAAAGGTGTCGGTTTCTTGCCAGATATATGATATATTCCAAAATGTCTTTTGTACGATTTCTTTGTCTCAAATGGACCGGTTGCTTGAATTAGTTGATATTTTGAAAACTTTGTATTGGCATTTACGCCACCAACAATGTCATCGCAAATTGCATCTCCGACTTGATTGACAGGACAAAAATGTACATTGACATATTTCAAGTTTTTCTCACTTGTAACCTTGAACTTCACCTCAAGCTGAAGTTGGCTAAAATCATATATGTTAGCCACGAAAAATTTAAATTCTGAAAACTGAATTTGTGCACTAACATTCAAACTTGTTGCAATAGCTATGATAGCTAACATAATTTTCTTTTTCATACTTCCATTTTTTGGGGGTTGTTGTATCTGTTTGTTAAATACAAAGACGTGAGACTCTACACTTGTCCATCACTTATTCTTGGTCGTAGGAAACCATTGCTTGATGACGAACAGATAGAATCTCACGCTGAAAGTTATACGACCCCCCAAAAGTGTGCCGCTGAGGGTTGTCCTCCTTGGCACACTACGAGGGTTGATATACAACCTACCCGTGACATCTTCTCTGCTAAGCCATTGACAAGCATTTTGAATTTCCTACGTTCAGAATAATCAATGAACTAAGCGTTGATGACGCCTTATGTATGTTTTGCAAACGCATTTATTGCGAATGCGCTGCAAAGTTACTAAAAATCAATAAGAATAAAGACATTATTTGTTATCTATTTCGTAAAAACTGAAATTTTAGTCCAATTATGCCATTATAATGACCGAAAACATCAGCCAATATGTCAAATCCATAGTGCATGATACAAGAAACAGTGTCAACGATGGCATGAAATGTGTCGGTAAAGGTTTGTGGCATGAAGATTGTATAATTCATTATCGGAAGACGGCAAAAACAGCGTTTCTTGCATTACTCGATACGGAATGGTGCAAGAAACGCTGTTTTTGCGACCAAACCCAAAGGAGAGAGTAAGGAAACGATGTGTCCGACTGATTCCATGAGAATTAATATCGGAAACAATGTAGTGGTGGCATAAACAATCTATTTAACGCAACAGAAAACGGAGTTTCCACAGTATTCATCTTAAAACTTTTATCAAACTATGAGCGAAATTGGAACTCTTAGCTTGGAGCGTCTAAACAACGGTGCACATTTTCTGTTCATTTCGAACGTGTTGGCTCGTGCTGAGGCCGATGCGAATGTAAAGAGTAAGCTCAGCGCACAGATTGTCTCGCTAAAGGCAGCCAAGGAACAAGAGGATGAGGACTTGATGGCTCTGTTGAAAAGTCGTGGGCTTGTTATTTCCGATGAAGACAAAGCGGTACGGTATTTGGAGAGCATCGGGTTTTAATGCGAAAGGTCATCAAAAGTCGAGTTTGACCACTTTGACCATGACCGAAAATGACCACAATACAAAAAATCAGGCTCACCCCTTATGGAGCGAGCCTGATTGTATTAGATTTCCCTGTCACGTTCCCCAGAGTTGCTTGTCACCTCTGCTGTCAAGTCGCCCTTGGTGAGGCGGAAGGTGCGGCCCTGGGCGTGCCAACCGTACAGGTCAAAAAATGGCCGACCTCCAACTTAATAAATGTTATAAAGGAATTCTTTTTCGCCCATTAGGTTGTTTTGTGGGGTATTTATTGTAAATTTGCAGTATAATTAATAAGGTATACATATTAACCCAAGATAGAATTAACGAAAACAAAATAAAACATGATCAAGAGATTATTGTCATTTCTCGACGCTTCGCCAGTCAATTTCCTGGCTGTCAAGAACCTTACCGAAGAGTTGCAGCAACATGGTTATCGCCGCATTGACACTACCGAAGCCTTAGGCACGGTAAAGGCTGGCGACAAGTTTTTTGTCACCAAGAACGATTCCTCCATCTATGCCTTCCAAATAGGAAGAAAGCCCTTGGCTGAAACGGGATTCCACATGATTTGTGCCCATTGCGACTCACCCACATTCCGCATCAAGCCTCATGCAGAGATAGACTGCGAGGGAGGTATCGTGAAGCTCAACACTGAGGTGTACGGAGGTCCCATCATGTCGACATGGTTCGACCGTCCGCTCACCCTCGCTGGAAGAGTCATCGTGAAGAGCAAGGACGTGATGACCCCCACTACCCTCCTGCTGCACGTGAAGCGCCCATTGCTGCAGATAAGCAACCTGGCCATTCACTTCAACAGACAGGTGAACGACGGGGTGAAGCTGAGCCGACAGAAAGATGTGCTTCCTATCCTGGGAATCATCAACGACGAGCTGGAGAAAGGCAACCTGCTGATGAACATCATCCTCGAGGAACTGAACAAACAGCAGACCGTGGCTCGCGAGGACATTCTCGACTTCGACCTCTATCTGGCTGATGCCACTCCTGCCTGTACCTTTGGCGCACACAATGAGTTGATCTCTTCGGGAAGACTCGACGACTTGTCTATGTGCTTTGCCGGACTTGAGGCGCTGTTGGCTTCACAACCCACCGACACCACACAGGTGCTTGCCATCTTCGACAATGAGGAGACGGGCTCGCAGACCAAGCAGGGAGCCGGAAGTCCTTTCCTCTCCTACATGCTCAAGCGCATCGCCCTGGCTCAGGGCGGAACCGAGGAGGCTTATTATCAGGCTGTGGAGCGTGCCTTCATGATTTCGGCAGACAATGCCCATGCATGGCATCCCAACTACTCCGAGAAGTACGACCCTACCAACCATCCTATGCTGGGAGGCGGACCGGTCATCAAGTTTAATGCTGCCCAGAAGTATGCCAGCGACGCTTATTCTGCATCGGTCTTTGCCGGCCTGTGCAAGAAGGCAGGTGTGCCTTGCCAGCGCTTTGTGAACCACAGTGATGTGGCAGGTGGAAGCACACTGGGCAACATCCTTGCCTCTTCCATTCCGCTGCGCGGTGTCGACATGGGAAATGCCATCCTTGCCATGCACAGCTGCCGCGAGACAGGAAGCACAGCCGACCATGAGTTCTGCGTCAAGGTGTTCACACAGTTCTACCAGGAATAACATGACACGATGAAAGGCATTCAATTGTATCAACAAAGATATGATGAGAAGTGGATATCGGAAGATTGTCATAGCATGCGACTCTTATAAGGGTTGCCTTACGAGCAGGGAGGTGAATGACACAATAGCAGGAGCTTTGTCGGCTCCCGAAATCATAACCCTCGAAATGAGTGATGGGGGCGAGGGAATGCTCGATGCCTTTCTCTCGGCAATGAAGGGTGAACGGGTGAGGATTCATGCTCATGATGCCCTGATGCGATGGACGGAGGCTGAGTACGGAATAGTGGACAATACTGCTATTATCGAGATTGCACAGACAGCAGGCCTGGCTTTGATAGAGCCCGAACAGCGCAACCCGATGAAGGCTACGTCCTGGGGTGTGGGCGAGATGATCGTGAATGCCTATCGCCGGGGCGTGACCCATTTCATCGTGGGATTGGGCGGAAGTGCCACTTCCGATTGCGGTATAGGAATGCTCAAGGCTATGGGCGACGACTGGAAGACGATACGCAGGGAATGCAACTTTGTGCTGGCTTCAGACGTTACCAATCCTCTTTGCGGCGAGAACGGCGCAGCTCATGTCTTTGCTCCTCAAAAGGGAGCAGACTCTAAGATGGTGGAAATGCTGGATGCCCGTGCCCGGAAGTTTGCCGAGGTGAGCGCCAAGCATTTCGGTTATGACAGGAGTGAGGCTCCAGGAGCTGGTGCTGCCGGTGGTTTGGGCTACGCCTTCCTGCAATATTTCAATGCCAAGGCTCGTCCTGGGGCTGAGCTTCTTTTAGAAAAAATTGGGTTTGACGCCTTGATTCAGAATGCTGACCTTGTGATTACAGGCGAAGGACATAGCGACCGGCAGACCTTGATGGGGAAACTGCCACAAAGAATCCTTGAGCATGTTACCAATCAGAAAATCTGGCTTGTATCGGGTGGCGTGAGCGACAGGCAGGCGATGCTGGATGCTGGTTTCGACAGAGTGATTCAGGTTACTCCGGACAACATGCCTTTGGATGTGGCATTGAAGCCTGATGTGGCACGCAACAACATGATAAAAGCGATCATAATGGAAGAGAAACAATGAAATACATCATTTTTGATTTTGACGGAACTATCGGCGACTCACAACGGCTGATAGTAAAGACCCTGCAGGACACGATGCGGGAAAGAGGACTTGAGGTGAAGTCGGACGAGGCTTGCGCCAAAACGATCGGACTTCGGCTCGACGAGGCCTTTGTGGCACTCTTTGGCATGAGTGCCGAAGAGGGTGAAGCCTGTGCTGCCACTTATCGCGAGATTTTCATGAAGAACAAGGAAATCATGATTGTTGAGCCTTTCCCTCATGTGATAGAAACGCTCCGTAAACTGCATCAACGTGGCTTCGTACTGGGCGTGGCAAGCAGCCGCAACCATTGTTCGCTCGACGGCTATGTCAGGCAGATGGCACTCGACAACATCTTCACCTCTATAGTGGCGGGCGATGATGTGGAGCATGTGAAGCCTGCCCCCGACATGGTGTGGCGGGCTCTGAAAGAGATGAATGGAGAAATAGAAGAAGCCTTGGTCGTTGGCGACATGACATTCGATGTGGACATGGCGCACAACGCTGGTTGCAAGGCATGCGCCGTGACTTATGGCAACGGAACCCGCGAGCAACTTGCCTCAGCCGACTGGATCATCGACGATTTCGCAGAATTGCTGCAGAAATTGGATTTTTAAATATTGAGTCCACTTTCGTATATTACTCTTCTCCTTCCACCTTGCAGCCATTGAATCCCATTTCCCTGGCTTTATCCGGACCAAAAGTAAAGTAAACGGCTTCGCCCTCGTCGCAAATCTCGCCTGCTGAATTTTCAAGGGTAAGATGAATGGTGGCTATGTTGCGACGCTGACATGCGAAAGTTGGGTTGAGTGCTTGATTAATCTTGTTTTTCGATGATCTTCATTCCTTCTTCCACAGCCTGCATGTTGAGCGGTATCATGGCGTGATGACGCTCAGGCAACGACTTGTAGAGAGCCTTGTTCAGTCCGTCGGTGCTTACTACCGGACAAACCTTGAGCAGTCCGCCAAGTACAATCATGTTGAACACCTTGGAGTTCTTCATCTCGGCAGCCTTGTCCATGGCATCAATGCGATAGACGGTAATGTCCTTGCGCTGTGGCGGATTGATGACTCCATAGCCGTCATAAATAAGGATTCCTCCAGCCTTCACCTTGGGCTCAAACTTATCGAGCGACGGCTGGTTGAGCACGATGGCCACATCGTAATGGCTGAGGATAGGCGATGAAATTCGCTCATCGCTCACGATGACTGTCACGTTGGCTGTACCGCCTCGCTGCTCGGGGCCATAGGCTGGCATCCACGTAACCTCCTTATCCTCCATCAGTCCTGAGTAGGCCAGGATCTTTCCCATAGAGAGGACGCCCTGTCCACCAAAACCGGATATAATGATTTCTGTCTTCATTTGTTTCTATTTGTTTTAGGGAAGAGCAAATGAATTTTTCACTCTTCATTCTTCACTTACAGTCCCGTCGTATCCTTCAGGTCTCCCTTCACATACTCCTTGAACATATGCTCCTCCATCCACTTGTTGGCTTCTACTGGTGAAAGCTTCCAACCGCTGTTGCAAGTGGAGACGATTTCCACAAGACTGGAACCAAGTCCCTTCATGCTTGCCTCGAAAGCTTTGCGGATGGCTTTCTTGGCTTTGCGGATGCTGGCTACGCTTTCCACACTCTGACGGCTCACATAGCAGGTTCCCTGAAGATGTGATGCCAGCTCGGTAATGTTGAGTGGATAACCATGAAGGTCGGGCTGACGTCCGTAAGGACAAGTAGAGGTTTTCTGTCCAAGCAGTGTTGTCGGTGCCATCTGTCCTCCCGTCATGCCATAGATGGCATTGTTGATAAAGATGGCTGCTACGTGCTCACCACGGTTGAGGGCATGGATGGTTTCGCAGGCTCCGATACAAGCCAGGTCGCCATCACCCTGATAGGTAAAAACGAGGCGGTCGGGCCAAAGACGTTTTACTGCTGAGGCACAGGCAAGAGCTCGTCCATGAGCTGCTTCCTGCCAGTCGATGTCAAGGTAACGATAGGCAAAGACGGCACATCCTACTGGACAGATACCCACGGCTTTGTCTTCCATTCCCATTTCCTCGATTACCTCGGCCACGAGCTTATGCACCACACCATGAGAACAGCCCGGGCAGTAATGCATCGGGGTGTCGTTCATCAATGTTGGTTTCTTGTAGACCAGGTTTTCTGGTGATATGATATTGTTCGTCATTATTTTGTACTTTGAGTATTGCTGATAAGTTGTTTTACAGCCTCAACGATTTCTTCTGGTTCAGGAACGATTCCTCCCAAGCGTCCGAAATGTTCTACGGGGACTTTTCCATTGACTGCCAGACGCACGTCTTGTATCATTTGTCCGGCATTGATCTCGGCTACAAGTATGCCTTTACAGCGCTGTGCAAGCTCATGAAGCTGCTTCTCCGGGAAAGGCCATAGGGTGATGGGACGGAAAAGTCCTACCTTGATGCCTTGCTGACGGGCAACCTCGATACTCTTCTCTGCTACACGGGCGGCACTTCCGAAAGCCACGATGACATAGTCGGCATCTTCGATATGCTCAGTAGCATAACGCACTTCTTTCTCGCGTATGGTTTGGTATTTCTGCTGCAGATGTAGGTTGCGCTGCTCCATCACCTCTGGCTTAAGCTCGAGCGAGGTGATAATGTTGGGCTGGCGGTCTTTGCTTCTGCCTATAGTTGCCCAAGGACACTCGCGTGCGATTTCCTCTTCGGTGCGACGGGGCTTCATCGGTGGCAACACCACACGTTCCATCATCTGTCCGATGACGCCATCGCTCAGTATCATGGCAGGATTGCGATAACGGAATGCCAGGGTGAAAGCCAAGTCTACGAAGTCGGCCATCTCCTGTACCGACGCCGGGGCAAGTACGATCACGTTGTAGTCGCCATTGCCTCCTCCACGCGTTGCCTGAAAATAGTCACTCTGTGAAGGCTGGATGGTTCCCAGTCCTGGACCGCCACGCTGCACATTGACGATAACGCCAGGCACTTCGGCACCTGCCATATAGGCGATGCCTTCCTGCATGAGAGCCACACCTGGACTCGACGAAGTGGTAAGCACACGCTTTCCGGCTCCGGCTCCTCCGTACACCATATTAATAGAGGCTACCTCGCTCTCTGCCTGGAGCACAACCATACCTGTCGTCTCCCAAGGCTTGAGGAGCGCAAGGGTCTCAATGATTTCTGTCTGTGGAGTGATGGGATAGCCAAAGAAGCCATCTGCTCCACATCGTATACAGGCATGGGCGATAGCCTCATTGCCTTTCATAAGTGTTACTTCTTGCTCTGCCATTGTTAGATTTCCTCCTTTTTACGATAAACGGTAATACAACCGTCCGGGCACACGATGGCACACGAGGTACAGCCTACACAAGCCTCGGCATGCGCTGGTTCTACGTAACGATAGCCATGCACATTCACCTTCTTTTCGGCAAGCGCTATGACATCGTGAGGACAGGCCTCCACACAGAGCGCACAACCTTTGCATCGCTCTGTATCTACCACAATTGCCCCTAAAATTTTATTCTTTGTCATGGGTTATAATAGTCTTTACAATAAAAGCCGAGGATATTATCGAGCATTTCCTTGGCTACGACGGCAGGGCTGTCGGGGTCAAGGGCTATGGCTTCCATATAGCAATCGAGAGCATGCTTGTAATCACCTTGTTTGCGATAGGCATTGCCCTGTAGATAATATTCCTGAGCTGTCATTTTTCTGCTGATGTTCTTTTTAATTTGCTGTGCGAAATTAATAAAATAAGCTAACTAAAAAGAATTATCAGCCGAGATTTAAACTATATTAATGTTGTTTTGCGGAAAAATGCGCACACCATATTTCAGTGTGCAATTTTTAAAGAATAATGTACGTTATTTCTAATATTATATTCTATAAGAACATACTCCGCCACTCAACGCAGCTGGCCGCGGTAAATGACGAACAATACTACACCTCGTAACAGAAGGTAGAGAACGAAGGCCAACCACAAGGCATGATTGCCCAGTAAAGGATGCAGAACGAAGAACAGAACGAAGAACGAAGCTGAGGCAATGGCGGTGGAACAGAGCATCGACTTTGACTGGGTGATACCGACAAAGATGCCGTCAAAGACGAATGCCGACATGCCCGACAAGGGAATCAGCACTGCCCACCAGAAATACGCACCGGATGCCGTTATTACCTTCTCATCACTGGTGAGTAACGAGAGAAAGTTCTCGCCTCCTATTATATATAATAAGGTGAAACCGACGGCTACGCCTACACCGAACATCATCGTTCTCTTCACTACTTCCCGGAACGCCACCCTGTTTCCGGCTCCATAATACTTGCCACTCAATGCCTCTGCCGCATAGGCGAAGCCATCCATAAAATAAGAGAAGATGGTGAAAAGCGTCATCAGCAAGGTGTTGACAGCCAACACCAGCGTACTCTCACGGGAACCTGCTGCCGTAAAGAAAAGATTCACTGCCACCAGACATACGGTACGGAGAAATATGTCCCTGTTGAGCGAGAAGAATCGTTTCAGTGGTTCGGAATCAAAGATATGGTGACGATAATCATACTTGCCCAATCTGCGATAGTAGAGACGATAGAGCACACAAGCCATCAGAAATCCCCACCATTGGGCGATGACCGTTCCGAGTGCCACACCTTCTACCGTCATCCTGCAGACGAAGACAAGCATCAGCGAAGCGATGATGTTCACCACATTCTGCGTCAGCGACACTACCATCGGGATGCGGGTGTTCTGCATACCGATAAACCAACCCGTGAATCCATAAAGTCCAAGCACAGCGGGAGCACCCCAGATGCAGACATAGCAATATCTGCGAGCCAACTCCACGACATCCGCCTCGGGTGACATCGCCCACAGTCCGCATCCTATCATCCATCGCTGAAGGATAAAGAACAGCAGACCTATCCCCACACCGATACTCAGAGAGCGCACCAGGAGTCGCTGCACCTCGGAAAAGTCTCGTCTTCCCAATGCCTGCGAGGTCATTCCGCTGGTTCCCATGCGCAGGAAGCCGAACAACCAGTAGATGACATTGAAGAGCATCGAGCCCACAGCGATGGCTCCGATATAAGACGCATCGCCGATATGACCGACAATGGCGACATCCACCAAACCCAAAAGCGGTACCGTGATATTGCTGATTATCGACGGTACCGCTAAATGTAATATCTTCCTATTCATTAAATCTTAAACTTCGCAGCCTGCTCCTCGATGTAAGCTGCATCGCTGAAGTAGTCGATACGCATGGCTTTGCGAACCTCATCCATGGTCTGGGCTGCAAAGGCACGGGCATCCTCACTACCCTTCTTCAGGATGTTGAACACCTCGGGAATATCCTGCTCGTACTCATGACGGCGGGCACGGATAGGAGTAAGCATCTTGTTGAGCACACTGTTGAGGAATTTCTTACAGGTTCCGTCACCGATGCCTCCCTTCACATACTGAGCCTTCAGTTCGTCGAGATTCTGGAACTCTGGCCAGAACTCAGCGAAGTCCTCGGGTGTAGAGAATGCCTCGAGATAAGTGAACACGGCATTGCACTCCAGATGTCCTGGTTCTTCCATACTCATACGTGGAGCACCGTTCGACATCTTCTTCACCTTCTTCCATACCGTCTTCTCGTCGTCGCTCAGATAGATGCAGTTGCCAAGACTCTTACTCATCTTCTCTTTACCGTCGGTACCTGGAAGACGACGGCAAACCACATTCTCAGGGAGCATGATCTCCGGCTCTACAAGCACAGGTGCGTAAATCTGATTGAAACGGCGCACCAACTCACGTGTTACCTCCAGCATTGGTTCCTGGTCTTCACCAGCAGGAACGGTTGTAGCTTTGAAGGCTGTGATGTCAGCAGCCTGACTTACTGGATAGCAGAAGAAGCCAAGAGGAATGTTGGCCTCGAAGTTGCGCATCTTGATCTCGGTCTTCACCGTTGGGTTGCGCTGAACACGAGATACGCTGATGAGGTTCATCAAATAGGTGGTGAGCTCGGCAAGCTCAGGAATCATACTCTGAATATAGAGTGTGCACTTCTGTGGATCAAGGCCTGCAGAGAGGTAATCGAGAGCCACTTCGGTGATGTTCTGACGTATCTTCTCTGGGTTGTCTGCATTGTCAGTAAGAGCCTGCACATCGGCCATAAACACGAACATCTTGTCGAAGTCGCCTGCATTCTGCAGTTGTACTCGGCGCTGAAGTGAGCCGATGTAATGCCCCAAGTGGAGCTTACCTGTAGGACGGTCGCCCGTCAATATTATCTTTCCCATATTATTACGATTGTTTCTGTTATACGAAAAATAGTCAGCCTGTCTGCTATTTTTAGTGCAAAGGTACAGCAAAAAGGGCAAAACACAAAATAAATAGTTACTTATTTTGAGTTTTTGCCCCTTACGCGTCACTTACCATGTGTATTTTGATTGGCAAATCACAGTTGTGTTGTGACAGCGAAAACAAATTACTTCTTGGTGATCACTACTTGTTTCTCATTGAAAGCACTGCAAGCATCTACCAACTTCAAGACTTTGTCCCAGTTGGCTACAGGTTCCTCACGATGCAAGAAACTCTTGCTTACATGCACGATGATCTTGCCAGCCCCAGCACTTGCCTTCACCGCGAACTCGCCACAATCGTTGCTGACGGTGGTATTCAGTTTCTTCAATGACTCAGCTGAAGCCTGATAGCCTTGGGGCAAAGCCACCTCTATATTCCACTCATCAGCAAATGCCATTTTACGCCAGATACGATCCTTGCGGATGCGGTCATTGCCTTCCAGTTTCATCTGCTCTCCTATCAGCTTGCCCACAGCCAGCATCATGCTGCTTCCAGCACGTTTCACCAATCCTTCCATCTCGTAATCAACATGATAGACAAGATCGGCACTGTCCTTACGGATGCCCACGCAGTCTACGCCATAGCCACTGACCTTGACGGGATCACTCTCATGATAGCCAGTAACCTCTTCCTTAAACTGGTCAGCCTGCTCTTTCTGCTTATACTCTGCAAAGGCAGCCTTGATATTGGAGGCATCCTTCTTGGGGAAAACGCAATATGGGTCGCTATCGTCATATTTCAAATAACGCCAATAAGCCTCCAAATGGTCTGGGCCATACAGACTTACTTCAGGAGAACAAACAGACTGTCCAAACATTTTCTGCTCACCAGAATAGACTACCCGACGGCTGATATTCATCTTCGTACCATCAAGGCTCGCCTTGACAGAAACCACCGACCTGTTGTCCGAAGCCTTACTTACAGGTATCTCAAAAGGCGCTTCCGCATCCTGCATATATGCTTTTCTACCCTGATAAATAAATGGTATTTCGGATGCCACCTTGGGATAAACACCTGGGAAATAGTATAAATCTGTTCCCTTGAGACGGAAGAACCAAGTGGTGGAATTGTAATTGATCAACTGATCCACTGGAAGTTCTCCGAGAGGTGTCGTGATGCCCATCTCCAATTCTACTCCTAACTTTCGCAAGTAGTTGGGTACCACATTGAATGACTCTTGAGAAGTTCCCGCACATGTATACCCAAACGAAGCTATCCTGTCTGCCTTCTCTTCTGCAGACAGGTCTGCTTTCTTAAGAGCCTTAAACACTCTCGTGTACTTACCAGAGAGGCCGCTGGGCGAATAGCCATTCTTGCTGACATAAGTCTTCATCAGTTTCCAGTCATCCTGCAGAATAGGTGCCACATCTGGATTGGCACGCACACCCTTCTTGCGCATGGCTTTCTCTACGATGACCGTCTTGGTCTTGGTAGGAGTAATAAACATCATGATGTAAGGCGACTGAACGGTTGAATTGTACCATACGGAAGGTTCTGCATCCACAGGCTGGTCCATAGTCAGGTCGAGCACGGCATTCTTGTCCTTATCCGTTGTCTGCTTAAACTCGGGAGCACCATTCATGGAACGATAAACGGTGGCAAGACTCTGATCCAACACACAATGAATACGGCTATAGAGCACTGGCTCACTTTGGCGCAAGAAAAATACAAACGGATCCAACTGCTGTTCCTGAGTGTCTATCTGGTCTAATGAGAAGACATCAATACAGTCGCCAATCTCCAAACCTGGCACAGCAATCTTCTGACTGAGTTCCTTGCCTTTCTTACCTTCCTTCACATCTACGTAATCGTCGAAATCCACCACCTGCACCGTGCCGTCTTTCTTCAACACACGAATGCCCAAGATGGTATTGGTCGTATGATGGTATCCGCCCTGCCATTTCTTCGATTTTGTAAGAAAAGAGAATTCTGAATAGTCCTTCAGGGCTTTCTTGTCGTTGATTTGTATCAGCATACGCTCCATATCCTCGCAATCTATCTGGCGTGTCAGTCTTCCACTGATAAACAACTCTGTCGTAGCCTTGCGATGGTAATCGGTACTCAGTTCCTTGTAATAAGATAGAATCACCGCCGATTCCTTCTTGTATTTCTCGGGCACAGCACGTTTCTTGAAATCTACAGGCGTATTGTCCCATACTTCTTGGCGTACTTTTTGCGCCAACTTGAGATAATCAGCCTTGTCGTCGGCCTTAACCGACAAACATACGAGTTGCATCATCAATAAGAAGAAAGCAACTCCCGCCATTCTTACATTCTTCATAATCTCAACCTTTTAATATATCAATTACTTATTTTGTTAATATAACTACTTGCTGATTGCAGGCATCATTCCATTCGGAAACCATTTTGTTCCATGCCGGAATATCCTTCAAGGCTACTCGCCTGTTCTTGATGACATACTCCTTTTTCATGACGACACGATTGCCTTGTTTGGAAAACGTACAAGACAAGTCTGCCCAATGGGTATGCGACGCAAAAGGAGCAGGGAGTTCCTGCACACGCATTCCTTTTGGTACAGAGAGACTGACCTTGCGCACATTCTTCAGTTTCATACCTATCATATAGTCGGAAACCCGCTTGGTAGTATCTACTTTCTCCAACAACACATCTTTGTCCTGATTCATATCCACATAGAGATATTGGTCTGCCGACACTCCCACGTTCCCTTTATAAAAAGAGGAAGAGATGGTGAGCTGTTCGTCTTGGGGTCTACTACCTTTGAACACCACATCCCTCATTTCGTCCTTATTACCGTCCATCCCCAACAAACGAGACAGAAATTGCTGTCTGTCATCTTGCGCAGCTGCGTCGTATGCCGACAAGACCATGGCTTTCATATCTCCTTTCCAAGAAGAATTCAGAGTGCCCTTCATGGCATAATTGCCATCCTTCTCTACGGAAAGTGCACAATCGTATTCCACAGATGAGGAACAAGCTTCCTGGGGCAATGTGGGCAACGTATAGACCCGGCATCCTTCTCCTTCTTCCACCAAAGCCTGTCGTCCCTGAATATTTGTAGGAATATACCCTAAGGGTATGTAAGAATTGGTGGCATCAAGATAATAGGGCTTACCCTGATAGAACACCGTGCATATCGCATGATTGACAGAGGAAATGGTGGGTACTTCATGCGATGTATAAGGAATGTCATCTGTTCCGATATCTGTCTGTCGCGCATCAAAACCCTGAGCCTTCAACAAGGTTTTCAGCAAGAGCGACATGGCCTTACAGTCACCATATCGCTTACGGATCGTTTCGGCAGGAGTGGCTGGCTGATGGGCAGAAACGCCGGCCTCGTATGCCAAATAGCGTATGTGGCTTTGCACCCAGGCAAAGGTGTTGGCAATTTTCTCCTTGTCACTCTTTGCTCCTTGGGCTATCTCTGCAAGGATTTCCGCTTGGTTGGGAATCGTACAGTCGACATCTGCCATTTTCTTAGACCAAGCGAACATATCCTGTTCGTCCTTGAACGAACCTATTACGAGCAAATGAGGAACTGTATAGCCCCAGGCTGGAGTTCCCTCCTCGGAAACTGGCACAGACAAGCCGTGCATGACATAGGTAAACACGGAGTCGCCAGCCTCATCGGCCACAGCTGTCTTGACCACATCGGCAGGAAGATTACACTCCTTGAGATGATATTGAGATAAAACCTTCGGTATAACCACCTGGACGGTTTTGTTCTCTACATAGTAGTCTTCGGGAAAAGAGATTCTTGTGAAATAAACAGGATCGATAAAGGTTCGTGCAAAAGAGGCCTTCAAAGTCTTACCCACCTTGGGTATCCGATAATTGAAATAACAGACCTTGGTGTCATCAAAGAAGATATTCTCAGGTGTAGCTGACTTATATTGTGCCGTGCCCTTGGAGGAAGCTTTGTCCAAACGGATAAAATCTCCATAGTAGACATTCGGCTGAACAAGTGCTGCATATTTTGTCACGCCATATTCTAAATCCGTCGTATTCGAGATGACAGGAATACCATCGGAATTCACCTTAAACTTATACCGATCCACACAGTTTACTATATGCACATTGTCGTCCACGCCTTGAGCCGCAGCAGACAATACGCTCAGAAAACACAGATAAATAAATACAGGTTTTATTGTCATCAGATTGGTGTTATGAATTAAATGCCCCCCGAAGTATAAAACAAAGGAAGGGCATTTTATATATTATTCAAGTTTCGCAAATTTTGCCCCACACGCCCTGAAGGGGCAGAAGCTCTTAGCCCAGGGCAGCGCCCTGGGTTATTTTGGACGCAAACCTGTCGCCCTGTAAGGGCAAAAGCTTTAAAACTCCAGGCAATTTACAAAGCTTTTGCCCTTACAGGGCGCCTTGCCGATTGCCATTATACCCAGGGCGCTGCCCTGGGCTAAGAGCTTTTGGGCCTTCAGCCCGTACTTAAACCACTTTAGAAACTTGAGTATATTATTCAAGTTTCTAAAGTTCAATCACTTAGAACTCTGCGTTCTTAGGAGTACGTGGGAAAGGAATCACGTCACGGATGTTCTGCATACCTGTAACAAAGAGAATCAGGCGCTCGAAACCGAGACCGAAACCAGCATGAGGACATGAACCATACTTACGGGTGTCGAGATACCACTCCATATCCTTCATTGGGATGTTGCGGTCCTTGATCTCGCCCATCAGCTTGTCATAGCTCTCCTCACGGACAGAACCACCGATGATCTCGCCTATCTGTGGGAAAAGCACATCGGTACCCTGAACGGTCTGGCCGCTCTTGCCACCGAAGCCACTCTCCTCCTCGTCTATCTTCATATAGAAAGCCTTGATGGCCTTAGGATAGTTGGTCATGATGACAGGCTTCTTGAAGTGCTCCTCTACCAAGAAACGCTCGTGCTCTGAAGCCAAGTCGTCGCCCCACTCACATGGGAACTCAAACTTCTTGCCATTGGCAATAGCCTCCTGCAAGATGCGGATACCTTCAGTATAGGGCAGATGAACGAATTCGGAGTTCAGCACACTTTCCAATCGGGCAATCAGACCCTTGTCGATCATCTTGTTCAGGAATGCAAGATCGTCCTTGCAGTTGTCGAGTGCCCAGCGGATGCAGTACTTGATGAAATCTTCCTCCAGTTCCATCAAACCAGCCATGTCCAGGAATGCCACCTCAGGCTCTACCATCCAGAACTCTGCCAGGTGGCGGGGAGTATTACTGTTCTCTGCACGGAAAGTTGGACCGAATGTATAAATAGCACCAAGGGCTGTGGCACCCAACTCGCCCTCCAACTGACCTGAAACGGTCAATGAAGTCTGCTTGCCGAAGAAATCATCAGAGTAGTCTATCTTGCCATCCTCTGTCTTCTTCAGGTTGTAGAGGTTCTTGGTAGTTACCTGGAACATCTGACCTGCACCCTCGCAGTCGCTGGCTGTGATGAGAGGTGTATTGAAGTAGAAGTAGCCATGCTCGTGGAAGTAGGTATGGATAGCCATCGCCATGTTATGACGAATACGCATCACGGCACCAAAGGTGTTGGTACGGAGACGCAGGTGAGCATACTGACGCATGTACTCAAAGCTCTGACCCTTCTTCTGCATAGGATAATCGCTTCCGCAGAGACCGTAAATTTCAATGCTTTCGCACTGGATTTCAACACTCTGTCCGGCACCCTGACTTTCAACCAAAGTACCTACTGCACTGATGCAGGCGCCAGTGGTAATCTGACGGAGCTGATTCTCATCGACCTTGGATGGGTCGACTACTATCTGAATATTATTAATAGTAGAACCATCGTTAAGAGCGATAAAATCGACTGCTTTGCTACTACGATGGGTACGCACCCATCCCTTTACATTCACGATTGAGCCATAGGCTGTGCTCTTGAGCAAGTCTACGACCTTAGTTCTTTTTACTGTTTCCATTGTTAATATTATGCTTCAAGGAGTTAAAGAAGTTAAGGAGCTAAGGAGTCAACTCCTCAACTCCTTAACTTCATATTATTGTTTCTTATTCAAAAGCACCCATGCGGAGCATGTCAACTTCCTTCTCTGTCAGGAAGCGCCAGTCGCCACGACGGAGGTTCTTCTTAGTCAGACCGGCAAACTGTACACGGTCGAGCTTGGTGACACGATAGCCAAGGCTCTCGAAAATACGACGAACGATACGGTTCTTGCCACTATGGATCTCGATACCTACCTGTGCCTTGTCGTTGTCATCAGCATACTCTACTGCGTCTGCCTTGATCTCGCCATCCTCAAGAGTGATACCGTCACGAATCTGCTGCAGGTCGTGAGCTGTCACGTTGCGGTCGAGATGTACGTGATAAACCTTCTTCTTCAAGAACTTAGGATGGGTAAGCTTGCTGGCCAGGTCGCCATCGTTGGTCAAAAGAAGCACACCTGTGGTGTTGCGGTCAAGACGGCCTACTGGATAAATACGCTCTGGACAAACATCCTTCACGAGGTCCATCACTGTCTTGCGCTGCTGAGGATCGTCGCTTGTTGTCACATAGTCCTTTGGCTTGTTGAGAAGCACGTAAACCTTCTTCTCCAAGCTGACAGGAGCATCGTGGAACTTCACTTCGTCGGTACGCAGAATCTTGGTTCCCAACTCGGTTACTACCTCACCGTTGACAGTAACCACACCTGCCTGAATAAACTCATCAGCCTCACGGCGTGAGCAGATACCGGCATTGGCGAGGAACTTGTTCAAGCGCAATGGCTCGTTAGGATCGATGTTTTCCTCCTTATATTCAATACGCTTCTTGAGATTATATTTTGCATTGGGATCGTAGCCTGGTGTGTGTGGACGACCATATCCGCCACGGTTGTTGTAGCCACCGCCCTGTGGACGACCATAACCGCCACGGTTGTTGTAGCCACCGCCTTGTGGACGACCATATCCGCCACGGTTGTTGTTGTAGCCACCGCCCTGTGGACGACCATAACCGCCCTGCTGACGAGACTGATAACCGCCACGGTTGTTGTTGTAGCCACCACTCTGTGGACGACCATAACCGCCCTGCTGACGAGGCTGATAACCACCCTCTTCATCATTGTTGTTGAAACGAGGACGATAACCACCCTGTGGACGATTCTGATATCCGCCACGGTTGTTGTTGTAGCCACCACCCTGAGGACGACCATAACCGCCCTGCTGACGAGGCTGATAACCACCACGCTGCTGATAACCACCTTGGCGATGTTCACCATTGTTCTGCTGAAGAGCCATTCCGAAACCTTCTGGGCGGAATCCACCTTCATTGCTGCGATCGCTGCTGTAAGCACGCTGCGAGTTGATACGAGGACGCTGTGGGCGTCCGTTACTGCGATAATTTTTCTGATAACCGCCTGCTGGGGTATAACCCTCACGGGCACCTTCATTCGCAGTCGATTCGCTCTGAGGTTTGTTGTCAAATTCTGAATCCATTTTCCTTTTTCTTTCTTAAAAGCCTCACGGCTGGGTTAATAACTTTTTTAAAATAATTCTTTTAGTTCTTTATATATATATGGTATATGATAAATACTTCGATAGGTAGCGATTGGGAATTGAAGATTAATATCTGTTAGATTCCTGTATAGTTGCTGGGGGTGATAGCCATCAGTTCTGCCTTCACACTGTCGCTCACATTCAAGCCCTGGATGAACTCATGAATGGTCTCCTCGGTCATGTGCTTGTTGGTGCGGGTAAGCGCCTTCAATGCCTCATAAGGATGTGGGTAAGCCTCGCGACGCAAGATGGTCTGAATGGCTTCTGCCACTACTGCCCAGGTGTTGTCGAGGTCTTCCTGCAACTTCTCTTCATGAAGAATGAGCTTGCGAAGTCCCTTCAAAGTGCTCTGAATGGCAATCACACTGTGACCGAAAGGTACACCGATGTTACGCAATACGGTACTGTCGGTGAGGTCGCGCTGCAGACGGCTTACAGGAAGTTTCTGTGCCAGGAACTGGAGTATGGCATTGGCTATGCCCAGGTTGCCCTCGCTGTTCTCATAGTCTATAGGATTCACCTTGTGAGGCATGGCACTTGAGCCTACCTCGCCAGCCTTGATCTTCTGCTTGAAGTAATCCATAGAGATATACATCCAGAAGTCGCGGTCGAGGTCGATAATAATGGTGTTGATACGACGAACGGCATCGAAGATGGCACCCAAATAGTCGTAATTGCTGATCTGTGTGGTGTACTGTTCACGCTCCAAGCCCAGCTTCTCGCTGACGAACTTATTGCCGAAAGCACGCCAGTCGTACTGAGGATAAGCCACATGGTGAGCATTGTAATTGCCGGTAGCACCACCAAACTTGGCAGTCACCTTGCATGCCTTCAAACTGTTGAGCTGCTCGGTAAGACGATAGACATACACCATAATCTCCTTGCCCAAACGGGTTGGAGAGGCTGGCTGACCATGAGTCTTGGCAAGCATTGGTACATCCTTCCACTCATCGGCATAGGTCTGCAACTGAGCTATCAACTCCTCTACCTGTGGATAGAAAACATCCTGAAGTGCTTCCTTCACAGAAAGAGGCACACTGGTATTGTTGATGTCCTGAGAGGTCAAACCGAAATGGATAAACTCCTTGTAAGCATCCAATCCGCCAATCTTATCAAACTCTTCCTTGATAAAATACTCTACAGCCTTGACATCGTGGTTGGTAACCTTCTCGATATCCTTGACACGCTGCGCATCATTCTCATCAAAGTTCTGATATATCTCACGCAAACGAGCAAACAAAGCAGAATCGAAAGAAGCAAGCTGCGGCAAAGGCAACTCACACAAAGTGATAAAATACTCAATCTCTACACGAACACGATATCGTATGAGCGCATACTCGGAAAAATAGTTTGCGAGTGGCTCTGTCTTTCCCCTGTAACGTCCATCTATAGGGGAAATTGCTGTCAGTAAATCTAAATTCATAACCAATACGTATTATTTATTAGGGTGCAAAGGTAAAAAAAATCAATGAAAAAGCCGAACAAATAATGATAAATTAGCTTAAAAAGAAAAAAAGTCTTGCAACTTTTATGTTGCAAGACCTTCATTTGTGGGCGTTGACGGATTCGAACCGCCGACCCTCTGCTTGTAAGGCAGATGCTCTAAACCAGCTGAGCTAAACGCCCTTACTTTTCGTAAGCGGTTGCAAAGGTACTAACATTTTTTGTATCCACCAAACTTTTAGCCAACTTTTTTCATTTTTTCTGCAAAAAAGTTGTTTTTACTATCTTTTTTGCCTCTTTTCGCCCTTCAAAAGTCAGATACGCCACCTTTTCATCGTGGCATATAACCCCTTGTCGTTTCCCGTGAAGTGAAATTGATAAAAGATAGTCATCCCAAATACGTGATTTCTACGGATAGGCTTTACCTTACAGAACTTTTGAGTCTTCAGGGCGTGTGGGATAAAACTTGGGAAACTTGAGCTGGATAATATGAAAGATGTATTAAAAATAATTGCCTGCGCATAAATGTTTTTTGCGGGAAAATGTATCATAGTATCATTATTTAGTACGATATCCTTATAAACATCTGATATACTGTACAATACAAGAATGATACTTTTTTGTTTATTTTACAAGAAGTATCATAGAAGTATCATAAATCACAAGAAACATCATTAAATTCGGCTTTGAGTCGATTTAAAAGACTAAAAAAGAAGTGTCTTCTATTCCTGTTTTATAAAAAACTTTAGCACCTACTCTTCCTGTATGTAAAGAATGCCAATACAAACTATGA
>ERZ506751.8-NODE-8-length-74928-cov-6.89264_pt1 | contig 74928 bp, 92 predicted proteins | sample MGYA00513045_ERZ506751 | MGnify/ENA metagenome assembly ERZ506751 | reverse complement strand
ACTGGCCAGAGCTATACAGAAATACTGATAAAACCGAAGCCACGGAGATAGTAATCATCGACAGTCAAATGAATTACCGAGGAAAACTTGACACTTACCTTTTTTACATTTCGGTTGACGGAATTAATGTTTTATGATATTGTAAATCTATGCCCAATAAGGGCAATGTAGTAATTTTTTTAGGAGGAATTTCCATGAAAGGTACAGTTAAGTGGTTCAGTGCAGAAAAAGGCTACGGCTTTATTGAAAGAGAAGAAGGCGGCGACGTATTCGTTCATTTCTCCGCTATCCAGGCTGATGGCTTCAAAACACTGAATGAAGGCCAGAAGGTTGATTTTGAAATCATTGATGGTGCAAGAGGACCTCAGGCTGCTAACGTTAAGGTTGAAGGCTGATCACTTACTGAAGCTCATATAGCGTAAGTTTCTGAATCTGAATTTAGGGTAAAGCATAGGCTTTACCCTTTTTTCAATGGCAGAAAGGCATTCCACTCTTTATTTTTCTTCCTTTTATATTTAATTATTTCTATCGTTTCTACAAACTGATAAAAGTTTTTAATGATATCTAATTTATATAGACAGAAAGGATTGATTATTAGTGGAAATATAGTATAATAATTATAGAAGGATAAGCATTCAGCTTATTCAAGAAAGGGGGATTTCAATATGGAATTAACTGTTAGAGGAAAAAATCTGGAAATTACTGACGCACTGCATTCTTATGTAGAAAAACACACAGGCAAGATTCAGAGATACTTTGATAAGCCCATTAAGATTAACGTCCTGCTTCGCATTTCGAATATGACAAAAACCTGTGAGGTGACTGTCTTCGTTGACGGCATTATTCTCAGGGGTGTCGAAAAGTCCGATGATATGTACAAGTCGATTGATCTGGTGTTTGATAAGGTAGAACGGCAAATTCATAAGTATAAAACTCGTCTGGCAAAACGGTTTAAAGAAAGAAATACCCTGAGCCATCAGTTCGTCATGGAGAAGGAAGCGGCCTCTGCTCCGGATACAGAATTTGAAATTGTAAAGACCAAACATTTCAATATCAGCCCCATGTCGCCGGAGGAAGCAGTTCTCCAGATGAATCTTCTGGGTCATAGCTTCTTTATGTTCTTCAATTCCGAAACCGAAGCTATGGCTGTCGTTTATCGTCGGGATGACGGGAAATATGGCCTCATTGATGCAGACCGGTAATAGGAAAGTTTGAAATTTCACGAAAAAGAGCGGAATTTTCCGCTCTTTTTTTGACTATACCGCCTTAGTTTGATAAAATAAACTAGATGTGTAAAGCATTGGAATTTAAGGAATGGAATACTGATTGTATAAGGAGTTGTTTCCATGTTTGATAAGTTTTTTGACAGGCTGTTTAACGGATCCAACGAAAAAGAAGTAAAGAAGATTCGCAAGATTGTAGAACAGCAGATTAATCCCCTGGAAGATGGACTGAAGAAGTTGAGTGATTCTTCCTTGGCTAATAAGACCAACGAATTCAAGGCTCGTCTAGCCAAGGGTGAAACACTGGACGATATCCTTCCTGAAGCCTTTGCAGTTGTCCGCGAAGCGTCCCGCCGCGTATTGGGCATGCGCCATTTCGATGTGCAGCTGATTGGCGGTATTGTTCTCCACCGCGGTAATATTGCTGAAATGTGTACCGGTGAAGGTAAAACCCTGGTAGCTACCGCTCCGGTTTACCTGAATGCCTTGGAAGGGAAAGGCGTTCACGTCATTACGGTCAATGATTACCTGGCAAAGCGCGACAGCGAATGGATGGGACAGGTCTATAAATTCCTCGGCCTTTCCGTAGGACTCATTGTCCATGACCTGGATTTCCAGCAGAGAAAGATTGCTTATAATTCCGATATTACCTACGGAACGAATAATGAATTCGGCTTTGACTACCTTCGCGATAACATGGTTACCTCTTTGGACCAGATGGTGCAGCGCCCCCTTCATTACTGCCTGATCGATGAAGTAGACTCTATTCTTATCGATGAAGCTCGTACACCGCTGATTATTTCCGGCCCCGGTCAGAAATCTACAGATAATTACTACGTCATGGCCAAGCTGGTGCCGCATCTGAAAAAAGATGAAGACTACACCATCGATGAAAAACAGAAAACCGTGGCTCCTACAGAAGCCGGGGTTGCAAAGATGGAAAAAATGCTTCATGTGGAAAATCTATATGATGCGGAAAATCTGGAGCTGAACCATCTTTTCGTTCAGGCCCTCCGTGCTCAGACCATGATGCAGCGGGATAAGGACTATGTAGTTAAAGACGGTGAAGTGGTCATTGTTGATGAATTTACCGGTCGTCTCATGTATGGCCGCCGCTATTCCGACGGACTTCATCAGGCCATCGAAGCCAAGGAAGGGCTGGAAGTTCAGCGCGAAAGCCAGACTCTGGCTACCATTACCTTCCAGAATTATTTCAGAATGTATGACAAGCTGGCCGGCATGACTGGTACTGCGAAAACAGAAGAGCAGGAATTTATTAAGATTTATGGTCTCCCTGTTATCCAGATTCCTACCAATAAACCGATTCAGCGTAAAGATCTGCCGGATGTGGTTTTCAAAACGAAACGAGGCAAGTACCGTGCTGTAGTGAAGGAAGTGGAACGCCGCCATGCCACCGGTCAGCCCATACTGATTGGTACCACCTCCATTGAACAGTCCGAAGAGCTTTCCCATATGCTTGATGCGGCTAAGATCCCTCATTCCGTACTGAATGCCAAATATCATGAAAAAGAAGCGGCCATCGTAGCTCTGGCAGGACAGAAAGGGGCCGTGACCATTGCTACCAACATGGCCGGCCGCGGTACTGATATCCAGCTGGGAGACGGGGTAGCCGAGCTCGGCGGACTTGCCATTATCGGAACGGAGCGCCATGAAAGCCGCCGTATTGATAACCAGCTCCGCGGCCGTGCAGGCCGTCAGGGGGACCCGGGTTCCAGTCAGTTCTTCCTGTCTCTGGAAGATGATCTGCTTCGTATTTTCGGCGGTGACAATATCAAGAAGTTCATGGAAAAAATGGGCCTTGATGAAGATGAGCCGATTAACAGCCGCATGGTTTCCAATGCCATCCAGAAAGCACAGAAGAGAGTAGAAGCCAGAAACTTTGATATCCGAAAATATGTCCTTGAATATGATGATGTCATGAATCAGCAGAGAAAGGTGGTTTATGAACAGCGCCGCCGAATTCTGGAAGGCGAAAACATGAAGGACCAGGTACTCCGCATGGTGGATACCATTATTGAGAAGGGCATGCAGACCTACGCAGATCCAAAGCTGTATCCTGAAGAATGGGATTTTGCAGGGCTTCTGAAATACAGCGAAAAATATTTCCTGGCTCCCGGTGAAATCAAACTGGAAGAAATTGAAGATATGAGCCGTGAAGAGGTGGAGGACAAACTCAAAACCATTGCTCATGAAACCTATGAATCCAGAGAAAAATCCATCGGCTCCTCCATGATGAGGGAACTGGAAAAAGCAGTTATGCTGAAAGTGGTGGATTCCAAGTGGATGGAACATCTCGATGACATGGATATGCTGAAAGAAGGCATAGGCCTTCGTTCTTATGGACAGAGAAACCCCATTGTAGAATACAAAGTAGAAGCCTATGATATTTTTGAAGAAATGCAGCAGGCCATGATGGAAACTATTGTGCTCTATCTCTACCATATCCAGATCCGTTTTGCTACCGATCCGGAAGAACCGCAGCAGGCTCCCGAAGCACCGAAAGCAGAAGACCATCTGAAAGGGGCTACTGCCCACTATGTGGACGAAAATTCGTCGAATGACTGAGTCTGATATGTTTTGATTTATTACATACTTTTTACAACGAAAGAGAGATGATTATTCAGATGCTGGAAGATTTGAAAAAAACTTTAACAGAACTGCTGAATCATGAAAAAGAAATAAGGGATTCACTTTGACTTACCTCAGCTGAAGGAACGTATCAGAAGTTACGACGTTCAGATGAGTGATCCTACTTTCTGGGATGATGCGGATAAGGCCCGCAGAATTTCTCAGGAAGCAACTGAGGCAAAGGATGCCTATGAGACCTATACCAAACTTTTTGAGCGGGCGGAAGGATTGAAGGATATCCTGGATCTGGCTATTGAAGAAGATGACCAGTCCATGGAGCCGGAAATCGCCAAAGAGCTCAATGAAGTGAAAGAGATCCTGGATAAAAAGGAAATTGAACTCCTCCTTTCCGGTAAATATGATGAGAATAACGCCATCCTTACTTTCCATGCCGGTGCCGGCGGCACAGAAGCCCAGGACTGGACAGAAATGCTGATCCGCATGTATATGAAATGGGCAGAGGCGGAAGGGTTTGCGCTGGAAGAACTGAATATGCTTCCCGGCGATGAAGCCGGCATTAAGAGTGCTGAATACATGGTGAAAGGGAAGTATGCCTATGGTTTCCTGAAATCAGAAAAAGGAGTGCACCGCCTGGTGCGTATTTCTCCTTTTGATGCGGCTAAACGCCGTCATACCTCTTTTTCCGCTGTGGATGTGATGCCTGAAATCGATGATGACGTGCAAGTAGATCTTAACATGGATGATGTGCGGGTAGACTACTATCGCTCCAGCGGTGCCGGCGGTCAGCATATCAACAAGACCAGTTCTGCTGTCCGCATGACCCACATTCCTACAGGTATCGTGGCAGCCTGCCAGAATGAACGCTCCCAGTTCCAAAATAAGGAACAGTGTCTTCGTCTTCTTCGGGCCAAACTCTATGAATTTGAAATGAAGAAACATGAGCAGGAAGTCAATGCGCTGGAAGGCGATCAGCAGGCTATTGAATGGGGCAGCCAGATTCGCTCCTATGTATTCCAGCCTTATACGCTGGTGAAGGATAACCGCACCGGAGTAGAAACAGGCAATATTCAGGGAGTCATGGACGGCGATATTGACCCGTTCATTGAAGGTTTCCTGAAAATGAACAAATTTAAAGCCAAAGCAAAATAAAAGGATGGATAGAATGAGGGCCATACAGAGCAGCGCCTTTAAAGTGCTGGCAGTCCTGATTTTCATCGGCGTAATCGCTGCAGGGATGATATCTCTGCAGCGGAGCCATGTGGAATCATCTGCCACTGCTGTTGAAAATGTATATGATTATTACAATATAATTGACAGCGCATCAGTTGAAAAGAAATCAGCGGATGAGCTGTTTTCGTTGTACCGGAAAAGCGGTGTTACTTCTCTGGCTGTGTATGATGAAACACCGGAAAAGCTGGTAAACCATGATTACCTCCGCATTTATCGAGGCAGTGAATTTGCATTCAGAAATCCCACAGCCCAGGGAATCTCTGATTCCAAAATTTATATCCAGCCGGTGCTGAATGCGGAAGGAAATGCCTATTTCAAGGAAACGAAAGAATATCTTTCTCTTCTTATGAGCAGCGATGATGTACGCTCCTTTGATGTGAACGGCGTGGAAACGCTGGAAGTCAATGCGGTGTACAATAAGTTTATGCAGATGGAACTGGGCATTTATGCGGAAACTGTGAAAAATGCAGCTTCTCATGGGTTCTATGTGGTACTGCGTCCCGGAAATGAAGCCCATGTGACGAAGGAATATGTAGATCTTTTCCTGAAAAAGCTGGATGCTTCCGATAAGGTAAGTGCCGTCATTTTCCAGGGCAAGGAAGTGCTTGGCTATAAAACGTATGTAAAATATCTGTCTCATGAACTCAGCCGCCGCCACATCCCGATTGCTCTTATTGAAGCGCAGAATCAGCTTGGTTTTGAAAAGCAGTCCGGAAATCTTGACATGGCAGTTTCTTCGGACTATCAGGTAGTCCGCCTCTACGCCATGTCCAAAGATGAACTGATCAAACTGGATCCGAAGGAAGCGGCTTCCCGCTATTATATTTCCGATATTGAACGGAATATCCGCATGAACCTGTTCCCTTCCTTCAAGTTCCCTCTGGATGGTATGACTCTGTCTGAGACGAATGCTTCCTATATTGCCGATGTATCTTCCCGACTGGAAGGGCATGGCTTTACCGTAGGAAAAGCGTCTGTCATGGAATCCTATTTCCCGCCAGCCCTTCTTCGGAGCATTGCCATGGCCGGCGCCCTTTCTCTTGTGGTTATGACGGCGCTTCTTCTTTTCCCGCCTCTTGGCAGATATGTTTGGGTCCTTGAAATTCTTGGACTGGCAGTTACTCAGGGATTATTCTGGGGACTCCACTCCCTTATGGTCCTTCAGCTTCTGGCTCTTGGCGCTGCCGTGTGCACGCCGGTGGTGGTAGTCAGCCTTTTCCTGAACTATTGTCTTAAAAGAAAGGATAAAGCCTTTGCCGAAATCGGCTGGGGTAAACTTTTCGCTGAATCTCTGCTGATTCTCTGGATCGCTGGACTTCTTTCCCTGGCAGGCGCTGCTTTTGTGAGCGGTCTTCTGGGGGATATTCGTTTCCTCTTGGAAATGCAGATTTTCCGCGGTGTGAAACTGACTTTTGTTCTTCCGCTCTTGTTGATTTCTATTGTGTATATTCAGAAGTTTCCTTTTTTCGGACAGACCGTTTCTTCGGACAAAGATTTTATCCGCTTTGTAAAGAAATTCTGCAGTGTCCAGATTCGTCTTGGCCTTCTGGTGGGTCTTGGCCTTCTGGCAGTGGTGGGATATGTATTCATCGGCAGAAGCGGCAATAACGGGGCACCGGTGCCGGGTTTTGAAATTGCGCTCCGCCGTTTCCTTGAAAATGTCATGTATGCAAGGCCTAGAGAAAAGGAATTCCTTTTCGGCCATCCTGCGGTTTTCCTTGCCATGACAGCCCTTTATCGTAAATGGCCCCAGATTCTTCACTATTTCCTCATTGTGGCTGTCACCATTGGTCAGGGTTCCATGGTAGAAACCTTTGCCCATATGCGAAGCCCCTATATTCTGAGTTTTATCCGCGGGCTTGATGGACTGGCGGCAGGCAGTCTTTCCATGATTGCTGCTCTCATCGGTGTCATGATTCTGGTCCGGCTGACCAGGTTTTTCGGAGAAAGATATGGCAAATTATAAAATCGTCATTTCCGGTTATTATGGCTTCAATAATGCCGGTGATGAAGCCATGCTTTCTGCCATTCTGCAGGCACTCCAGGGAACCTTTGACTCTCCGGATATTACGGTGATCTCCGGAGATCCCAAATCTACCGCCGCTTCTTTTGGCGTTCATACGGTGCCAAGGTTCAGCATTTCCGGTATCTGCCGTTCTATTTTTTCCTCTGATCTGATTATCAGCGGCGGCGGCAGTCTGCTGCAGGATGTGACAAGCTGGAAAAGCATGATTTACTACCTTTCCATTATTACTCTTGGAGTGCTGTTTCGAAAACAGGTTTTCCTTTATTCCCAGGGCATAGGCCCAGTCCGGTATCGGGTGATTCGTATTATCCTGAAGCATGTACTCAACCATGTGGATGCTATTACTGTACGGGATAAGGAATCCAAGGGATTTCTGCAGCGCCTTGGGGTGCATCGGAAAATTTATACTACTGCCGATGCGGTGCTTTCCCTTGCGCCGGCGGATCTTTCCATAGGGCGGAGGATACTCGAAGAAAAAGGAATCCCTCCAGAAAAAAAGAAAATTGGTCTTGCTATCCGTTACTGGCATCATTCTCGGGAATGGATGGAGGAGCTTGAAAGGACAATTCATCGTTTGGCCAAAGAGCAAGATGCCGTAATCATCTGTATACCTATGCAGTTTCCGGAAGATGAAGAAGCGGCTGAAGCCATGGGAAAAGGCGATGAGGGAGTCTATTTCCTAAATGAAGACTTTTCCATAGAAGAACTGATGTCTATTATTGGAAATATGGATGTCCTTTTGGGAATGCGTCTTCACGCCCTTATTTTTTCTGCTCTCATGCATGTGCCTTTTCTTGGTATTTCCTATGATCCCAAAATAGATAATTTTCTGGCCCTTATTGGTCAGAAAGCTTCCACCTCTGTTCAGCACATGGATGGTGAGAAGTTGTATAATGATACTTGTAGAATCCTTTCTTCCGGTCTGGATGCTAAAGACTGGGAGAAGGTGGCTGCTCTTCAAGAGCGGGCCTGTGAGAATGTCCAGATTTTAAAAAGTCTTGTTACTCATAAGGAGGAAAATCCATGAGTCATCTTTCTACTGAAGAGACTGCTTTTCTCAAGGACAAAGCAAAACAGATTCGTATTGATATTTTGAAAATGATCACAAAAGCCAATTCTGGTCATACGGGAGGTTCTCTTTCCATCGCTGACCTTCTGACGCTTCTTTATTTCAAGGAAATGCATGTGGACCCTGCCAATCCTCATAAGGCAGACCGTGACCGTCTTGTTCTTTCCAAAGGCCATGCGGCTCCGGCCATGTATGCCTGCCTGGCTGAAAAAGGATATTTCCCCAAAGAAGAGCTGGATCATCTTCGTCAGGCCGGTCATATGCTCCAGGGGCATCCGGATATGAAGCATACCCCCGGAGTCGATATGACTACCGGTTCCTTGGGACAGGGCATCAGTGCTGCCTGCGGTATGGCCCTTGCCAGCAAAATAGATAAGGCTGACTGGCGGGTGTATGCAGTCCTTGGCGACGGTGAACTGGAAGAAGGCCAGGTTTGGGAAGCAGCTATGTATGCGGCCCACTATAAACTGGATCATCTGACTGCTTTTGTAGATAACAATGGGCTCCAGATTGACGGCCCTATTACGGAAGTCATGTCTTCTCTTCCTATTGGTGATAAATTCAGGGCTTTCGGATGGCATGTGATTGAAACAGACGGCCATGATGTAGAAAAGCTTCACGAAGCGATTGAGGAAGCCAAATCCATTGAAGGAAAACCCACTATGATTGTCATGAAGACAGTGAAAGGGAAGGGTGTTCCTGAAATTGAAAATAAAGTGGGCTGGCATGGCAAGGCTCCTACAGAAGAAGAATGCGCAAGATTTATTAAACAGGTGGAGGCAGAATGATGGGTAAAGCAACTCGTGATGCATATGGCGAAGCTCTGAAGGAACTGGGTGCGCAGAATCCGGATATCGTTGTTTTGGACGCTGATTTATCCGCATCCACCAAGACCCAGGTTTTTGCCAAGGCTTATCCGGATCGTTTCTTTGATACAGGGATTGCTGAGGCCAACATGATGGGTGTTGCCGCCGGTCTGGCAGCAGCAGGGAAGATTCCTTTTGCTTCCACCTTTGCCGTATTCGGAGCAGGCAGAGCATATGAACAGATCAGAAATTCCATCTGCTACCCGAAGCTTAACGTGAAAGTGGCTGTTACCCATGCCGGATTGACGGTAGGCGAAGACGGTGCAACCCACCAGATGCTGGAAGATATCACCCTCATGCGGGCGCTGCCTAATATGACTGTCATCGTTCCTGCCGATGCTGCAGGAACAAAGGCGGCAGTGAAATGGGCTGCTTCCTATAAAGGACCGGTGTATATCCGTATGGGACGGGCTAAATGTGAAGATATCATGCCGGATAACAAGCCTTTTGTTCCGGGAAAGAGCACCACTCTGAGAGATGGCAATGATGTGACCTTTATTGCCTGTGGCATTATGACTGCCAAAGCGCTTAGAGCGGCAGAAACCCTGGAGAAGCAGGGCATTTCCGCACGGGTTATCAATATGAGCTCCATTAAACCTATCGATGAAGAGGCTATTGTAAAAGCAGCTGAAGAAACCGGGGCCATTGTGACGGCTGAGGAACATACTGTGAAAGGTGGACTTGGTGGTGCCGTGGCAGAAGTTCTTGCCCTGAAAAAACCCTGCCTCATGGATATGGTTGGTACGGAAGATACTTTTGGCCAGTCCGGCAAGGCTGATGAATTACTGGAAGTTTATGGACTCACTGCAGAGCATCTGGTTTCCTCTGCCCTGCATCTGATCAGCAGAAAGTGAGGATTGGATGATTACATTTGATCATGTATCATTGCAATATGATGCTAAGCATACTGCCCTGAAAGATATGAGCATTCATATCGACAAGGGGGAGTTTGTATTTGTGGTAGGCCCCAGCGGTGCCGGTAAGTCTACTTTTGTGAAGGTGCTGACTCATGAACTGGTTCCGGAGTCCGGCACGGTTGTTGTCAATGGAATCAATATTACCAAGCTGAAGAGAAGCAAGATTCCTTACTATCGGAGAACCCTGGGTATTGTTTTTCAGGATTTCCGTCTTCTCTCCGAGAAAACAGTGTTTGACAATATTGCCTTTGTCCTCCGCGTAACCGGCGCCAAGGGCAGGGAAATCAAAGAAAGGGTGAACCGGGTGCTGGACCTGGTAGGACTTCGCAATAAAGCGAAGGAACTGCCTTCCAAGCTATCCGGTGGCGAGCAGCAGCGCGTGGCTATTGCCAGGGCTCTGGTGAACCAGCCGATTCTTCTTATTGCCGATGAACCTACAGGAAATCTGGATCCAGTGACTTCTGAAGAAATCATGAAGCTTTTCAATGAAATCAATCATATGGGAACAACCATCATCATGGTGACCCATAACAAAGATCTGGTCAATGCCATGCATAAACGGGTTATTAATATTGAAGACGGCCGTATCATAGCAGACCAGGAAAAAGGGGGATACCATTTACATGTTTAGTTCTCTTGGCTACTTCTGGAAAGAGACTTTCTATTCCCTCTTCAGAAACAAATTTATGGCGGTGGCTTCCGTGCTTACGGTCACCCTTTCCATGTTTATCCTGGGTGTTTTCCTTTGTGCCGTACTGAATATCAATCACATGGCCACGTATCTGGAAAACCAGGTAGAAATGACAGTGTATCTGAAAGATGGGCTGAATACTGAGCAGGTCATGGCGGTGGGGAAGAAGCTGAAAGCCCTGCCGGATTTAAAGGAAATCAAATTTACCAATAAAGACCAGGCCATGGCGGAATTCAAACAGCGGCTGGGGGACCAGCAGGGGATTCTGGATGCTATTAACGGCAATCCGCTACCTTCCTCCTATTCCACTTCTTTCGCCACACCGGCTTCACTGAAAAATGCAGTGGGCATTGTAACGCAGTACCCGGAAGTTGATTCTGTGCAGTACGGACAGGATATTATTGAACAGCTTTACAAGGTGGCCCAGGTTATCCGTATTGGCGGCATTATCCTGATCATATTCCTGGCAGGTGCAGAACTCTTCATTATTTCCAATACCATCCGGCTCACCGTGTTTGCCCGCCGTCGTGAAATCCAGATTATGAAGTACGTAGGCGCCACCAATGGATTCATTCGCTGGCCTTTCATTTTCGAAGGCATGATTATTGGTTTCATTGGTTCCGGCCTTTCCGCCTTTATCCTGTGGGAAGGGTATAAAGTGGTACTGATGGAGATGGCCCAGGCAGGTCTCGTATTTATTCCCATGATTCCCCTCTGGCCTTTCATCGGTTATATGACGATTATGCTTCTGGCAGCAGGTATTATCATCGGTATCCTGGGCAGTACCATTTCACTTCGTAAGTATATGAAAGTGTAACTGCCTATGAAGAAATCAACATATATGGCATCTTTTCTGGCACTTTCCATCCTTCTTGGGGGACAGGCCATCCATATGCCTGCCTATGCCGATGATTTGGATGACCAGGTGCAGGACCTGCAGGGCCAGATTGATTCTTCCCGTCTGGAACAGAAAAATTGGCAGCAGGTCATTGAAGATGTAAGTGCTAAACTGAAACAGATCCAGGCGGATCTGGATGCAGCCAATGCCAGACTGCAGAGCATTCAAACCAAACAGGCTGAAATCAATGCACAGATTGCACAGACCCAAAATGAAATCGTGAAGATGGAAGCCTATCTGAAAACAAGGCAGGATGTGCTGAACCGCCGGGTTCGTGCCATTTACATGCATGGCCAGCTGAACTACCTGGAAGTGATTCTGGGCGCCAACAGCTTCAGCGATTTTGCCAACCGGGTAGAACTCCTGAAGCGGGTCATCCGGTCCGATTACAATCTGATTCTTGAGATTCAAAAACAGAAAGCTGCGATTGAAGCCAAGAAGGCACAGCTGGAAGAAGATAAACGGCAGCTGGATGCTCTTGCGGCCGAAGCGGAAAAGACGCGGCAGGAAATTGCCAAGAAGAAAGCAGAACAGCAGAAAGTTCTTGATGCAGCAAAGAGTAATAAAGCGGCAGCTGCACAGATGGAACAGGACCTGAATGCGCAGCTGGCTTCTGTTAGAAATTTGATTCAGCAGCGTCTGGCAGCAGCGGAAGCTGCTCGTCAGGCAGCTCAGCAGCAGGCAGCCTCTGATGATGAAGGGGGCGGCGGCAGTGATGATAACTACGTTCAGGGGACCGGTGCTATGGGCTGGCCCTGCAGCGGACCTATCACATCGCCCTTCGGCTATCGCACCCATCCGATTTTTGGGACCACTATTTTCCATGCGGGCATCGATATTGGTGTAGACTATGGAACTCCTATCCATGCAGCAGACAGTGGTGTCGTTGTATATTCCGGCTGGATTTCCGGTTACGGTAATGCGGTCATCATCGACCATGGCGGCGGTATTTCTACCCTTTACGGTCATAACCAGTCCCTGGCTGTTTCAGAAGGACAGTCTGTGTCCAAAGGTTCAGTCATTGCTTATGCCGGTTCCACCGGCAACTCCACCGGCCCTCACTGCCACTTTGAGGTAGATGTGAATGGTTCTCCTGTCAATCCCATGGGGTATCTGTAATGGGTAAACAATGGAAACTTTTCCTTAGGACTCATTGGAAATCGGGACTATCCTGTGTATGCGGTACCGTTATTTTGAGCGGATTTGTCATTTTGGGCGGAGCTTACTGGCTGACTGATGGTCAGCCGGTGAGCTTCTTCCATTTCCTTCAAAATTATCGACTCGTGAAAAATAATTATTTTCGGCCCATCAATGAAGAGGCTCTCTGGCAGGGAGCGTCCAAAGGCATGCTGGCCAGTCTGGAAGATCCCTATTCTTCCATCCTTGCCGGAGATACCTATAATTCCTTCATGGAAACGACAAACGGGGAATATGGCGGCATTGGCGTAGTGATGGGACTTGATGCAGACGGCTTTATCCGTATCTTCAATGTCTTCGAAGGAAGCGCCGCTGAAAAGGCAGGCATTCGGAATGGAGATATCATTCTATCTGTGGATGGTACTGACGTGAATGATCTGAGACTTACCGGTACAGCGCAGGCGGTACGGGGAGAGAATGGAACAGAAGTGAATCTGTCCATAGCAAGAGAACAGAAAACCCTGGACTTTGCAGTGACCCGTTCCAATGTGAGCCTGCCTACGGTTTTAAGCCGTATGGTGGACGATCATATAGGCTATATCCATATCTTCACTTTCAGCAGACACACGCCGGAAGAGTTTAAGAAGCAGCTTTCTTCTCTGAAAGACCAGGGCTGTGAAAAACTTATCATTGACCTGCGTATGAACCCCGGTGGAATGATTGACTCCGTAGTAGCTGTGGCAGACCAGATTCTGACAGGCGGAACAGTGGTCAGCTACCATACCCGGCATCAAGGGAGTGAAAATTTCACCATTAAAGGAATTGAAAACCCCATGCCCATGGCTGTCCTGATAGACAGGAACAGCGCCAGCGCTTCTGAGATTCTGGCCGGTGCGGTGCAGGACAAGAAAGAAGGCATCATCATCGGGGAGACAAGCTATGGCAAGGGAACGGTACAGGCCGTTTATCCCGATGGAGATCGGGAAGCATTGAAAATTTCCATTGCTGAATACAGGACGGCTGCCGGAAGGATTATTGATAAGAAGGGAATCGTACCGGATATTCCTGTCAAACAGACCGGTCACCCGTTCATTCTCTCTTCTGATACTGTTTTCCAGAAAGCAGTAGATGTGCTGAAAAAAGAAGGAAACAGGGACGAAACATAACCTTCTGTATGAAGGAAGGTACGGATTCATTCCTGCCATCTTCTTTTATAAGGATTTTTTATGCGCTGCAGCGTCATGAATCTCCTTCCACAGGCCAAAAGTTTCGTTTTCACGATTCCCTGCTTGCTGCAGGCAAACCGCAGATTCCGGAAAGGCTGATTTCATCAGTGCTTTTCCGGGAGGACTGCGGTTTTCTTTTTTCCCATAAAGTACGAAGTGCAAGATATAAAACTTCTTTTCTTTATATTCTTCCCCGGCATGATATAATAACAATGTAATAGTCTGTCATTTTTTGAGTGAGGTATGCTTATGTTTATTGATAGAGCAAAAATAATTGTTGTCTCCGGTGCCGGTGGAGACGGCATGGTTTCCTTCCGCCGGGAAAAGTACGTACCCCGCGGCGGACCCAGCGGCGGTGATGGCGGCAGAGGAGGATCTGTTATTATCCGTGCTGACGGCAGTCTGAACACGCTGATTAATTTCCGCCGCCATCGCAAATTTGCTGCCAAAGCCGGAGCCAATGGCGGCGCTAAGGAAATGTTCGGAAAGAACGGGGAAGACGTGTATGTGGATGTTCCGCTGGGAACCATGGTTTATGATGACCGCACCGGTGAACTTCTGGCAGATATGACCCAGAACGAACAGCAGGTCACTGTAGCGAAGGGCGGTCATGGAGGCAGAGGAAATTCCCACTTTGCCACTTCCGCTGTCCGAGCTCCTACCTATGCGGAAAAGGGAGAACCGGGAGAAGAAAAGAACATCCGGCTGGAACTGAAGATTCTGGCTGATGTGGGTCTCCTGGGCTTCCCGTCGGTAGGAAAATCCAGTCTCCTTCGCAAAGTATCCGGCGCCAGACCGGAAGTAGCCGCTTACCATTTCACCACCCTGTCTCCTGTTCTTGGGGTGGTGAGCCTTGATGCGGAAAGAAGCTTTGTTATGGCCGATATTCCGGGGCTCATTGAAGGTGCCAGCCAGGGAACCGGTTTAGGGGATGAATTTCTCCGTCATGTGGAAAGAACCAAGGTGCTTATCCACGTACTGGATGCTGCCGGAAGTGAAGGCAGGGATCCGCTCCGCGATTTCCACATCATTAATAACGAACTGGAGCTGTACAGTCCTGAACTGGTTAAGAAAAAACAGATTGTAGCTGCCAATAAGACGGATCTCATTGATGATCCGCAAAAACTGGAAAAATTACGTAAGGAAATTGAAGGGGAGGGGTATCTTTTCTTCCCCATCTGCACACTCACCGGGGAAGGCTTAAAGCCTCTTCTGGAAGCTGCATGGAAAATCCTACAGGAAGTTCCTGATGTTACCTTTGAAAATCCGGAAAAAGCCATTGTCTATGAAGTACCTAAAGATGAATTCCTCATTGAGCAGAAAGATGGCGTCTTCTATGTTAAAGGAAAGCGGGTAGAAAAACTGGTTAGTATGACCAATTTTGAGGACTACCTTTCCATGCGCCGTTTTGAAAGGGCCTGGCGTTTTATGGGTCTGGACAAGCTTCTTAAAAAAGAGGGAATCAAAGAGGGCGATACAGTGAACCTCTACGGCGTTGAATTTACCTATGCGGAAAACAGGGATTCCGCCGACGATGAAAAAGAATAAGGGAGAGAGTATATGTTAACAGGTAAGCAGAAACAGTATCTGAAAAGTGAAGCCGTCAGCCTTCCCGCCTATGTGCAGATTGGCAAGGAAGGGATGACCTCTTCTGTGGTGCAGAGCGTGGAGGATGTACTTCTGGCAAGGGAATTGGTCAAGGTTAAGATTAACCAGAACTCTGATGAAGATATCCGGGACACAGCCTCCCTGCTGGCGGAAAAGCTGGATTGCGAAATTGTGCAGATTATCGGACGGAACTGCGTGCTTTTCAAGCAGAAAGAAAAGAAATCCCATTATGAGCTCCCCTGACAGCAGCTGCCGCTCTGTCATTTCTTCCATGAAACGGATTGTTGTGAAAGTGGGAACCAGTTCCCTTACCTATGACAATGGAAAAATGAATCTCCGCTTTATGGATCACCTGGTGCGGCAGTTATCCGACTTAAAGAACCGCGGTTTCCAAGTCATCCTGGTCACCTCCGGTGCTATTGGCATTGGTTTCCCGGAACTGGGCTTTAAGGAAAAACCAACATACCTTCCCTATAAACAGGCGTCCGCTGCTGTAGGGCAGGGCCTTCTTATGAATATTTATGAGCATTTGTTCCGCGAATACGGTCATGTGGTAGGGCAGCTGCTTTTTACCAAAGGAGATGCCGTGAATTCCAAGCGGTATCTTCACATGCATGGCACCCTTCTTTCCCTCCTGGAACTGGGCGCCATACCGATTATCAATGAAAACGATGCCGTAACGGCTGATGAAATCAAGATTGGTGACAATGATACTCTTTCCGCTATTGTGGCCAGCATAGCGGAAGCGGATCTGCTTATCATCCTTTCCGATATTGAAGGGCTTTATGATTCAGATCCCCGCAAGAATAAGAATGCCCGTCTTATCCACCAGGTGCCGGTCTTTTCCCGGGATATATTCCGTATGGCCGGCGGTGCCGGTTCTTCTCAGGGAACAGGCGGCATGTACACAAAAATCCAGGCTGCGGAAATCTGCGTCCATTCTGGCATCGATATGGTGATTGCCAAAAGCACCCTTCCGGAAGTTCTGGAACGAATTATGGATGGGGAAGATGTGGGCACCTGGTTTAAGGGAGAAAACGTACATCCTCAGCTGAAAAAGAGAGATATTATTATTGGTACTGCTGTCAAGGGGAAAATCTTTGTGGATGAAGGGTGCCGTTCTGCTATTTTAAACAAGGGCTCCAGTCTCCTTCCGGTAGGAATTCTCGGTACGGAAGGGGATTTTGCAGAAGGAGATACGGTGGCTGTATTCTGCGGCAGTGATGAGGTGGCCCGCGGCATTACCCATTACAGCAGAGGTGACATTGATCTTATCAAAGGACTCCATACGGAGCAGCTGAAAGGGGCTCTGGGAGCAGAGCCTCCCTACGATACGGTCATTCACAGGGATAACCTTCTGGTGATGAAATAAACAATGAAATTTTCTGAAAAAGCTCGATGGCTGATTTATTATTATACAAAGCACCCCAAAGGACGTTTTGAGCTGTCCCATATTCTGGAACTGCTTCTTTTCCTTACGGTGTGTATCATTCTTTCGGAAGTGGTGTTGTATGCATGGTTAAACGGATAGGCTTGTTTGGGGGATCCTTTAATCCCATCCATATCGGTCACCTGGTGATTGCAGAAGCAGCATGGCAGGAATTTGGACTGGAAAAGGTTATTTTTATTCCATCCGGGGATACTCCCAACAAGGATATGCACCATATTGATAAATTCGATCGTTATAACATGGTGAAAGAGGCAGTGAAGGACAATCCGCACTTTGCCCTGTCTCCGATAGAAAGGGACAGATGCGGTCCCTCCTATACGGTGGATACGGTCCATATTCTGAAAGAGGAATGGGGCCCTTACTACGAATTTTATTTCATATGCGGCACAGATGCCCTGGCGGATCTCCCTACCTGGAAGTATAACAGGGAGCTTCTTTCCTGCTGCCATTTCATATGTGCCAGCAGACCAGGAAATGAAGAAAAACTGCGTCAGTCTGTCAACTATTTCGGAAAACTGGGTCAGGATAAGATTCATTTCCTGATTACGCCGGAATTGGATATTTCTTCCACCATACTGAGAAATCTTCTTTCGAAGCATAAATCTGTTCGTTATTTTATTCCTGACGGGGTTATTTCTTTTATTCAATCTCATCATTTGTATGAAGGACAAGATCATGGAGCTTAAAGATATACAAAAGGATTTAGAAAAAATTCTGTCTCCCAAACGGTTTCGCCATTCCCGGGGCGTTGCAGAAACAGCCCGCCATTTGGCTGAAAAATACGGGGCTGACAGCAGAAAAGCCTATGTGGCCGGATGGGTCCACGACTGTGCCAAGGAACTTTCCCTGGCTGATATGCAGCATATTGTGAAGGATGCAGGGCTTAAGGCCGATCCATACCTTCTTTCCAGCCGTGCTCTCCTCCATGGTCCTGCCGGAAGTATTCTGGCTGAGACAAAGTACGGTATAGGCGACAAAGAGATTCAAAGCGCTGTTTATTACCATACTACAGGACGGGCTGATATGACCCTTCTGGAAAAAATCATTTTTCTGGCTGATTATATTGAACCGTCCCGGGATTTTCCAGGCGTTGCCAACTTGAGAAAGCTTTCAGAAATCAATCTGGACGAGGCACTGCTTGCTGCCTATGATTCCACCATTTCTCATCTTCTCGACCAGAAAGCCTATATTTATGATTTAACCTTTATAGGACGGAATGATTTAGTTCTTAAAATAAAAGAGAAAAAGAATGAAAAAGAATAGACAAGGAAAAATCAGAGTAAAGAAACTGATTGTCTTTATTCTCATGGCCCTGGCTGCAGCGGTGATCCTGATTTTTGGTATTGGCAAAGGGGTATCTTATCTTCTTGGGAAAGTAGATACAGGGAATTCTCCTGTTTCCTATTACCTTTTCATAGGTGCAGACAAAGAGGCCGGCAGTGAAGCGGATGCTATCATTTTGACTGTATGGAACAGCAGGGATAAGGGAGTGAACTTTATTTCCATTCCGCCCAATACGAAACTGGCCCGCCAGGAAAAGAAAAATCAGCTGATTCGCACTACCTTCTCCGAAGGGGGAGCAGAAGAGACCAAGAGTGCCGTGGAAAACCTTCTTCACCTGCGCATTGAAAAATATGCGGTTCTCGATTATTCCAATTTCCAAAATTATGTAGATAAAATTGGCGGTGTAGATCTCTATGTAGAAAAAGGCATGGATCACCAGAACCGGGAAGGCGAAACGGATATCCAAATCCGACAGGGCTATCAGGACCTGGATGGTGAAAATGCTTTAGGCTATGTGCGCTATATTGACAAAAAGAACGGGGAAATCGAACGTATCCAGCGGCAGGAGCGTTTCCTGAAAACCATGATTTATACCATGCAGAACCACTGGGCACTGTATAACTGGTTTTTCTTCCATCATTCCTGGACAGCAGAGGAAACCAATATCACCAATGGAGAAGCAGCTTCCCTGGCTTATACTCTCTCCTCCTATCCGGAGGACAGCTTTAAATTCTCCATCCTCCCGGGTGAAACACAAACTATCGGTAAAGTGGATACATGGGTTATTAATCCTGTAGAAGTGCAGAAGACCATTGCACAGACTATAGGAGCCGATAACCAGTAATTAAAAAGGAGTTTGAATCAATGGAAAAAAATATTGAAATCATTTGCAAAGCATTGTCTTCCAAAAAAAGCGTACTCATCCGTGTACTGAATGTGCGTGGACTTACCAGTATTGCTGACGATTTTATTCTGGCTACTACACGTAATAAAAAACAGGCACAGGCTGCTGCCGATGAAGTAGAAGAAAAAGCAGGGGAAATCGGTCTGCATCCTCTTCGGAGAGAAGGGTATCAGGAGGGTGACTGGATCCTTCTTGATTTTGGCGATGTGATTGTCCATATTTTTACAGATGAAGAAAGACGGCGCTATGACTTTGATACTCTGTGGAAAGAAGCGCCGGTAGAGGAGTACCATGAAACCGGCGATGACAATGAATAATGAAGATTCCGGACTGGGTCCCATGCACCTCAGGGAGAACTCCCTGGCGGAACTGACTGTCGCAAGGATATCTGACATGGGAGCCTTCCTGGATGCAGGAACCGGAACCACTTCCGATGATATCCTTCTTCATCACAGCCAGCAGACCAGGCCTGTAAAAGCAGGGGAAAAAGTAAAAGTCTTTCTGTATCATGATCCCCACCATCGTTTGACAGCCAGCATGCGGCTGCCTCAGATACCGGTGGGAGGTATCGGCTATGCGCCGGTGATGTTGACTACCCGTTTCGGCGCATTTATTGACGTGGGCACAGAAAGAGGTATTTTTCTTCCCTTTTCCCAGATGGAAGAAAGGGTGGAAACAGGGCAGTATGTATGGGTTAAAATGTATGTGGATAAAACTGGGCGCCTGGCAGTAACCATGAAAGTGAATGAAGATATTCGGAGTATCGCTCTTCCTGCCAAGGGAGTCAAAGTGGGTGATATGGTTACAGGCACAGTCTATAACAAGACCGGTGACGGGGTTTTCCTTATCACCCGGGAACGGTGGATTGCCTTCCTACACCGGGATGAAATCAATAAACCCATTCATATGGGGGATGAAATCACAGGACGGGTTGCTTTTCTACGTAAAGACGGCCACATGAACATATCCCTCCGTCCCCAGAAGGAAAAGTCAATAGAAGGGGATATGCAGCTTCTTTTGGAGTATATGAACCGTCATAACGGAAGCCTTCCCTTTACAGACCAGTCCGATCCGGCCCTCATCAGAGCTTCTCTGGGAATCAGCAAGGCAGCCTTTAAAAGGGCAGTAGGACATCTTCTGAAGCTAAAGAAAATTTCCATGAAGGAAGGAAAAATAACCCTTTCCTGAGTAGAAACGATTTCCATACAAAAAGAGCAGGAACCAACAGGCTCCTGCTCTTTTATTGCATGGGAGTGAATGAATCAAAAGGCAATGAATTAAAAATGACGATAAAGACCAATCACCTTGCCACGAATAGTTACATCTTTGGAAATGATTGGCTTATAAGCATCATTTTCCGGCTGTAGACGGATATGGTCGTCTTCCTTGTAAAAACGTTTAACCGTGGCATCGTCATTGCCTACAAGGGCTACTACAATATCACCATCCTGCGCGTGATCCTGTTCAGAGACAATCAGATAGTCTCCTTCTTCAATACCCGCATTAATCATGCTGTCTCCCCGGACCACCAGAATAAAGCAGCTGTTATCACTGCCCACCATTTCAGCAGGCAGAGGGAAAACCGATTCCAGATGTTCATCAGCCACCAGCGGTTCCCCGGCACGGACTGCCCCTACAAGAGGCATGGGAATCATCTTCTTGTGGCGCCAGGACATATCGCCTACCACCTCAATGGCTCTTGAGCTGGCAGGATCTCTCTTAATAACGCCCAGCTCTTCCAGACGAGCCAGATATCCATGAACAGTAGAAGTGGAACGAAGGTTGACTGCCGTGCAGATTTCACGGACAGTAGGGGGGAATCCATCTTCATAAATTTTCTGACGGATAAATTCCAAGATGCTTTTTTCACGGCTTGTTAATTCCCTGTTTTTACCTAATCTTTTCGCTGCCATTTTTGATTTCCTTCCTATCCTATAAAATATCCAGACTATCTGTGAAAATCAATCTATTGTTTCAGTACATTTAAAGTATAGTAACCTGCATTTATTATACAGGAAACATTTCATAAAATCAAACAGAAGTTCATAGAATAAATGAGCAGGCAATTATTTATTCCGGGAACATGCAATCCCTGGTCCATTAAAAAAGTCTAATCTCCTGTTCTATTGTACGAAATTATGTTTTGTATTATCATAATTTCAGAAATGATGTTCTGCGAATAGCAGTTTTCCAAAATGCTGTTCCTAAGAATACAAGTTTGACAAAGATGACAGGAAGGAGACTGTAAGATGAAAAAAATAACTTTCCTTTTTATAGCCCTGGTACTTCTTTGCGGATGGGGCGTCAATGCTTCCGTATCAGGAGATTCCGTTCAATATGACGTGGTAACCGTTGAAGAAAATGATACATTGTGGGATATAGCAGCCCGTCGTGTAGATAATACGAAGGATATCAGACAGGTAGTTTATGACATTGAGCAGTTTAATCACATCACAAATCCTGGCCAGCTGGAACCGGGGATGAAAATCAAGATTCCTGTGGATTTATAAAAATATAATGTGGATTTATAAAAATATAAATTGATTGAAAAAGCAAACGCTTATTCTTTTGGCGAAAATCTTCTTCAAAAGAATAAGTGTTTGCTTTTTATTACGCTCCAGAGAAACAGGAGTTTCCATTTTCTCAGCCATCAAATCAGATTCCTGGCTGCTCCCTGTGTATAAAAATAAACACAAACAGATATTCTTTTCATAGGAAAAACTTTTAAAAGAATATCTGTTTGTGTATTCAAGACAGGTGTATCACTTTGGCTGGTTAAAAATCTTATCAATGGGGTTATTGGTAAACAGATCGGCCTCATTGATATAACGCCGGACCATTTCTACCGAACGATGACGGGTCTGCTTCATAATGAGCCGTTCTTCCACCCCCTGAAGTGCCGCATACGTAGCAAATCCATGGCGAAGACTATGAGCACCATACATTTCCGGCTTTAAACCAATGGAAGCTGCATATTTTTTCACAATCAGATTGATACTCTTGTCACTGAGCCGACGGGAGGAAACCTTACCATTTTTCAGAAAACTGCGAAACAGCGGACCTGAGGTGATGCCGGCCGCCGTCAGCCATTCCTGAAGGGCGTGGATACAATCCATGGAAGAATGAGACAAATAGGGGATGCCAATCTGCTGTCCTGCTGAGGTCTGGTCAGTCTTGGAATGGCGGATGGTGACCACAATGCCCTGGGGATATTTCTTGATATCCTCCACATCAAGTCCTGCCAGCTCGCTGCGCCGGAAAGCACCCATAAATCCCAAAAGCAGAACCGCCCGGTCGCGCAGTGCCTGAAGAGAAGTTAAATCCATGCGATGAATCATTTCCTCAATTTCTTCCCAATAAATAGGAGTTTTCCCTTTCTGTACAGTCCCTTTCAAACGAGTAAGACCGATGAGAGCTTCCTTCACAATCCAGGCCCGGCAGGGGTTTTCCACATGGTCCCCGGAAGCATTATAGTTTTCAGAAATGGCGCTGATCCGTCGCCGTATGGTAGAAGCCTTGGCATAGTCTGCTAAATCATTGATATAATTCACAATGGTTTCCGGTTGAGCCGGATAAGAGGTCTGATGATGATACCGGCACCAGTCGCAGAAATCATTCCAGTCCGATTCATAAGCGTCAATCGTATGATTCGCCTTTGTCACCGAAAGAGAATTCATACTTTTGTCAGAGAGGCCCTCACTTTGCGAATTTCTGCTGAAATCCCGCAGAAAAAAATGATTGTCCATACAATCTCCTTACTGATGAAATAGTGTCCATCTTTGCTTTTTTACTATTATACCATCTTTAGAAGAAAATAGGTTCCGATAACATTAAATTATCGGAACCTATTTATTTTCATGGAATAGAACGGAATATCGTGTCTGGAAAACACAGGTTTTATCTGAATTTATTAGGAACTCGAGAAATATCGCGGAATGAGAAAGACTATCAAGAAACGTCATTCCCGGCCTACACTGCCTACATAAGTGCCTACATAAAGTCAATTTTTCTTGACCGCGGTAATGGTCGGGATGTCCATTTCCTCGCCGTCGCCATTTACGATGATGGGCGGCAGCCATTTAACTCTCCGGAGGCTTTTTCCGGGCCCGTAAGCAAAGGTGTGCCAGTGCGCCCGCCGCACGTGCATGACCGGTGAGCGATGATGGACGCCCTGAGGCTCTCCCTGCTCCTGAATGTAGCGGTTAATCTTCCGGATCCTGTAGCCAGTCTGTTCACCTACGGAGTAGACGGCGACTTCCCGGGGCGTGTCCTTTATCCGTCCTTGCCGCCGGAAAGAGAGTCTGTTTACCTGTCTTACTTCCGTATTAACGGCGGACAGGTAGAGCAGGAGATTAATAGTAAACCTGATGGCGTGCCGGGATGCTTTAAAATAATTGGAGACATAGGGGGCGAGCTCAGGCGCATTACTGATGTCCTTCGCCCGGAAATCGGCCTCCTCCCCTTTTAAAATCTCGGTCAGCTTCTGCGGCTGCTTCGGCAAGATTAAGTAAAAGCTTGTCAGCACTTTGCCGTCCGGCGTCACAGGAGAGATATAAAGTTCCTTGCGGCCTCTTTGGATGTCATGATCAAACATGATAAAGAGCCCGGAGCATCCCTGCAGGAGGCTTGTTTCTACATAGACGCACCATTCCGGGATGGTCAGCATCCCGGGGGCCACAGTCATATCCTTTGCGGAGGTCTTAAAGAGCTCTTCTTCCAGGTCCTTGTCCAGGACATAAATGCTCTTTGCTTTCCGCCAGCTGGCAAGGATTGCCAGTGTGGCCCCGGTTCTTAAGATTTCTCCTCTCTCCGCGAGAGTCGGAGAGTTAAGGCCTGCAAGGTCTATGGCATAGGTCACGCCAAGGCCTACCGGGCAGTAACAGATTGACTTGTCCCATTTTGCATCAGGATCTTTGTAGATCCTGTCGACGGCTTTGAAAAAGTCCGGATATTTTACTTTAGCCGCGGCCAGCGCCCGCATCGGAGCGCTTGTTTTTATATCAATTTTTTCCATAGACTCTCTCCATAGCTGTCCTAGTAACTAACCAGGTGCTGCCTGCCTTCCGGCACTCCCTGTCTGTAAAGAGTGGCGGGTACCCTTTCTGCCCTGTACAAGCCGACTGCAGTGTCGGCTTTGGCACTCCGTACAGTTCTGAGGCCTCTGTCAGGGACAGTACATCGTCTAAGGGACGCAGGCATTCGTTCGGAATGAATTCATAATCATCAAATTTTCCCCTTGTGAAGATGCCAGGATAAGGTTTGGGAGGCTTAGAAAACTCCTTAAGCCCGTAGTGCTCTACCTGGTCTTTGTAGAGCTGCTCCTGGGCTTCGACTATTTTGTTCCAGGCCTCGGCCAGCTTGTCTTGTACTTTCCTCTGCATGGCCCGATCTGCGGGCACATAGCAGTCATTCACCGCCATATCAAGGCCCTGTAGTATGTCGAAAGCTGCTTTAAAGCTTTCGACGATAAGTCTTTTGTCTCTTTCTGCATCTGTCATAATTTTATCCCCCTTATTTGATAATGCTTGCGATTGTTTTAATTTCTTTGGCTGTGAATTTACTGCGGGTCCCCTTTGGAATCCTCCGGCCTGTCTTTTTAGCAAAGGCTACGGACATTACGTCCAGGACGTTCGGCTTTGCGGGACTCATGAGACGCTCCATTGCCTCCGGGGAAAGGTCCTGTCCACGAACCAGGGTAATTTCACCTTTCTTATTCCGGTCTACCCGGAAGGTGGACCAGTCTTCCATTTTCTCCCAGTGGCCGTCATACTCCTTGTAATACGCAATTTCTTCGGCAGTCAGGTCTTTTCTTTCTTTGATGCTCATCATTTCAGGTACCTCCTTATTTTTCTCCTACGAACTCTGCATAGTAGCTTCCATCAGAATTTTTTTCGTCATGAAATCCGACAAGGACGTGGTCGGGATCCAGGCGTTCGATTTCTGCATCTTTATGAGTGCTTACAAAGCGTTCCGCATCTACCCTGGTTTCAAATGCTCTATAGTTGAGCCGGTAGGTATAATAGCTGACATACGTGAAATTGTATATTCCGGCGATGCTTGGGTTTGCTGTCATTGCGCAGTAAATGAATCTGGCAAGCGCTACTGGGTTGTTCTTCTTTTTCATGAGCACTTCATAAGCGCGGCGCATGTGTTTGCTCTCGAGTTCGGTCAGTTCGTAGCTGCGGGTCTTTCCTTCATATATCTCACCGATTGTGCTCTCCCCATCCCAGAAGAGCTCGCTGCTGTCTAATACTTGAGAAAATTTCATTTCAGGTACCTCCTTACTTACCACTCTCCATGCAAATTCATTTCCTGGTCAGCTCTATCAATGAGCTTGTCGGTAAACTTTTCGAGGTCCTTGCCGGGGAGCTCGTAGTAGCTGTGCTCTGCTTCGAGCATTACCCGGAGGGAGTACAGCTGATGGAGCTTTCCGAATCTGTCGATATTCTCCAGGTAGCGGTTGTACTGTACGGCAGCCTGGTAGATGTCTTTGGGGTATTCGGCAATCCGGTCGCATCTCTTCTGGAGGTCTTCCGGGAGGGAATCGTCAGGTCCGAGCATGCCCAGGAAGTTGTCCTTGCCGTGCTCTTTTTCGTAAGCGTAGTACTCGCGGTCTGCTACGCGGATTTCATTGGCTACCCATTTAACCTGATCTTCTCTGGTCCAGTTCATCATTTCTTCTTTCATTTTCGTTTCCTCCCTCTTAAAAATTCTTGATTTCTTTGGAGATCTCTCATCTCCCTCTTTCTGTAATTATTATACATGATATCTCATGTAAAGTCAAGAGATTTTTTGCAAAAAATAAAAGGACGGGATAAAGAATATCCCGTCCTTATCGGACTATTACCCATTTTCGATTTTAAGCCTAAGCGTCTGTTCTGCCAGTTCCTCTTCCTCATCCCGGTGCCGCTCGAAAAAGAATCCCACGGGCTTATTACATTCACGTATAAGGCCATATTTCAGAGCGAGCCTGTAGGTGAAATCCTTCTCAAGCCGCCCTTTTAAAAGCCCCAGTTGTTCCCGGAACTTTTCGATGGTAAGTGTTGATTTATAGTAATTGCACATGCGGCACGCAGGGGCAAAGTTGGAAATATCGTCTGCTCCGCCTAACGCCAGGGGCTTGATATGATCCACCTGCATTTCAGCAAGGCTGATGTGGTTACCACAATAAGCGCATTTCCCGCCGTACTTTTCATAAACCTGCAGTCTTTGAGCTTTTGTTAGCCGTCGCCTTTTAACCAACTGAATCACCACTCTTTAAGTGTATACATTACCGTTGCGCCCTGGAAGCCGTTTCCATCAAAGTGTGCCAGTCCTTCCCATCTGCCTGCTTGATATCCGGCGGAAAGGTAAGATTTGTCGTTTATGTAGGTCATACCGGCTTTCAGTTTGTGCGCTTTTCTTAAAGAAATTTTGTAGACATCTACCTTGTTTAGCTTATCATCAGTTGTAACAATAGTCCTGTCAGACTTCTTAGCTGCCGCTGGTGGAATGGCCGGTGACTGGGTTTCAATCGCTTTGGCCGTTTCAGTGGCCGCCTTTTCAAGCGTCGGAGCCTGCACGTAATAGGTTACAACTGGCGACGTGTCTGCTGACCTTTCGATTTCACGGCTGATAATCCGGCTTTCCGCCGGAGATACAGCGGCCTTCCTTTCCACTGCTTTTGCGTCAGTGGCTTCCTCCTGCGTCATGACAACGGGCTTTTCCTTGCCGAAGTGTTCTTCATAGAGCCCATAAAGTACCCAGCTGAGCCCTATAATGCCTACAATGACAACAAGCACAGAAACCGCATTATAGACCTTCATCTCCCACTTATCCATCGTCAGCCCCCTATAATCACCCACTGCACCAATAAATGCACGACTAAGGCGGTAAGCGTCACGGAGCACACCCCAAGGGCAGAATAATAAACTACATCAAAAACCGCATCCCCAAAGGGGAACTTGCGGGGCACAAGCATGGGCAGAACATCAATGGCAACGGGAATGACGGCTGGAATAATTCTTATGGTGAACTGGTGACTTTACCTGATATCGGCGTAGGTAAAGGACAACAAGGCTATTCCGCAAATCCCTCTAACTGGGTTTTCGGTTCTAATCGTATTTATACCGATACTTGCGGCGGAAACGAGCCTCACAATACTATTCAGCCTGTCTATGGGGCTTACAGGTTTCGACGCATCAGCTAGTACGCAGAAACCTGTAAACTCCGAGCAAAGGCATTAAATTGTTATGGGGCTGGTTCTCGCCGAATGAGATGGTATAGCCGTATCCCTGAGTTCCGTTGTGCCCTCCATCTGCGGTACCTGACTTAACACCAACAATTCCCTTGCAAGTGTTTTGATAATTATTGGGTACCGCACTATCCCATTCGCCGGTAAGGTGTGGTAATTCCCCTTTGGAGCTGAGTTGGTGACCAAAGGGGAACTAACGGCACATGGGCACAACTTTTATCTGTATTCATCAACTAATGGAGCGGATGCAGCAAATAAAATGATGTTTGTGGATGCTTCTACAAAAGGCCCAAATAAAGGTAGTGTATCATGGCTCACAGAAAGTACTGGCGGAAACCAACCACATAACAACCTCCCGCCACTTTATGCCTTATATCGCTTTAGAAGAATCAGGTAGTCCTACGGAAGCGGAAAACGCCGTAAAACGGCGGCAAGTTATTGTGGGGCTGATTACCCCCTGCAGAGCCTATCCAGCGATGATAGGTAACGTTTTCTGACGTTTCCTCTACGTTCACGAGCCCCTGTTTCCACTTATTATTGTTGCCTGTTGCGTAGGCGCAAAATAAATCATCTATATATTCTGTATGAGTATGACTTGCTAACTCCCCTTTGGTCACCAACTCAACTCCAAAGGGGAATTGGCGGCACATGCGCATGAATATCTGCTTGATACAACTAAGAAAGGAACCAGTAAAACCGACGGCTCATGGTTCGTTGATGCGGGAACTATAGGTACACCTGCTACAGGGAAAGAACGCTCTACCTACTCAACTGGTGGCAATCAACCTCACAATACCCTATCGCCAGTATATGGAGTATATCGCTTCAGACGACTCACTTAATTCTTCTAAACTTATAGACGCCGTACACAGGTTGTATCGTGTTATGTGGTTGGTTTCCTCCAAACGAGTCGGTCGTACCAGCCGGATCGCCCAGGCCTAACTGAGGAGCCTGATTGTTATAAGTGCCCCAACTACCGCTAACTTGAAAATACTGTGAGTGTGGGTAATTGACCCAAGATGTGTCGAACACTTTAGGACCCCCACTATTTACGTTATTCCAGGTGCGCACAAGGTGCCCATGCTGTGTCATTTCCCCTTTGGTTCTTTAAGAAAGGAGGTGATTTTTATGTATATCAAATACCTCATTTTTTCCATCCTGCAGTTACTGTGCATGGGGCTCTGTTATCTTACGAATCCATTCATTGTGTTATTTGCCGACAATGAAGGCGAGTTACCAGCCTTCCTAAAACTCTGGCAGACGTGGGACAGTGCATTGGACAACCGCCAGTACGTACTACATGACTGCCCACGGTGGCTATCCTATGACTTTGATGAGTACTATGACACTTCCATTATGCGCATAGGGCACGGGCGGTCAAAGAAGATTGTCTTAGCGAAAAAGCCGTTTCCAAAACGTCTTTGGCTGAAGCATTATCTTAACCGTGTATTCTGGGTTTACAGGAACTGCGGATATGGGTTTGCGTTCTACCTCTTCGGGGTAGATACAGACCCGAAAACTATCCGCCGGAAAAGCAAGCACTTTGCTATTGCTTCCAACGCTTTCAGGTACAAAAACGATGACCCTATTAATGCCCACTTGAAGTGGTGTATTTATCTAGGTTGGAAATTTGATTTTTACGACCCATGCAGGGCCATGATTGCTACAAGATTCACCATTCATAGAAGATAAAGGGGATAAAAAAATGACTTTACAGGATATTGCAAAAAAAATTGTACTTGATTACGCAAAGGCCCACATTGATGTGACCGATAATGTGCAGATTACACTAGATAATGTGTTTATTGTTTGGTTCTGCAAGACGCTTCAGAACTGGAAAGCATTGGTTTCCACCACTCTTCCCGATGGTATGTATTACGAAGTTACATATAACGGCGATAAGAAAGAAGTATACCTCGATGCATACAAGAAGTTTGAGAATCGGAAGATTGACGAATTTCCGTATTAACGGAGGTGAATAATGGACATTCTTTCAATCGCTACTTCAGTAGCTTCCCAAGGTTCCTATGCCGTGCTTTCGTTCTTCGTTGGCTACCTTTTAAACAAAGAACGGGGTAACAAGAAGAAAAGGGAAAGTACAGAATGTGGGATACGGGCCCTTCTTAAGATTGAGCTCCGGCGGATTCACGAAAAGGGGCAGTCTGAACACAAAATTTCTTATGCTGACGAAGCCAGTGCCGAGGAAATCTATAGTACTTATCACGCACTGGGTGGAAACGGCCAAGGGACATCAATGCTTCAAGACCTTCGAAAGCTCCCGAAAGCGTAGGTGAGTGTAATGAAATATCTGAAAATGATTCTCTACGAAAATAATGAATTATCTCTTACAAGGTGCATAACTGTTGTTGCATGGGTGGCCTTTCTCGCCGTCTCCTTTTATCTAGTGTACACGGCTCAGTCGTGGGGAAACTATGATACCTTTGCCTTCCTGACCGGCGGCGGAGGTGCCACCACGCAGGTAGTCAATAAACTTATCAATTCCAAGTATAATTCCGTTCCTGGTAGTTATCAGCAGAGGGGAGTAACACACAATGACATTAGATGATTTCAGAGAGATTTTAAAGGAAGCAAGGCCGTCTTTTTACCAGTACCCACAGCCAGTGCGTGTCTATCTGCACTGGACGGCGGGGCATTATTATACAAGTTTCCCAGAGTACCACATCTGCATTGATGCAGATGGGGAGATTATCGAATCCCTGCCTTTGACTGAAATTCCGCAGGCTACTTGGCACCGGAATACAGGAAGCATTGCTATTGCTCTCTGCTGCTGCGCCGGGGCGACGGCTTACAAAGGAGACCCTTATGAGGTAGACCTCGGGGAAGAGCCGCCGACGGATGCGCAGATTGAAACGCTGGCTCAGGTCATGGCGGCCATTTCCGACGTGTTTGAAATCCCCATTGATAACGAGCATTTCTTGACGCACGCCGAAGCGGCAGACCTTGACGGTTATGGCCCTGAAACAACCTGTGAACGTTGGGACTTGGCGGTACTTAAGAATGATGATGAGTGGGGGAGTGGTGGCGACATTCTCCGTGGCAAGGCTATCTTCTATCAGCAGATGGAGGCCAATAATGAATAAAAGCTATCCGATGCAGACGACGGTAGATGGGGATGGCTCACCAGCTCTTGGGAGTGTCTTACCTTTCCCAAAAGAAGGGGAAGGTGAGCCCAAGATGGATGAATTTCCCATGCAGACGACTATAGAGGGGGAAGAAGATTCCCCTTTGGTGATTTGATGCTTCGCTTCCCCCTGTGTCTTCGTGCCGTTAACCGTGAATTCGCTGCTCCCTGCAGTGAAAACGTAGGTATCTGTTACGTCAGTACCGTTGACGTTATGCGTTTCGGTGTAAGTTCCGGCGGATATAGTGGTCAAACCTGCGGGCAACAATTCCCATGTGCCACCGATATAGGTGGATGGATTAGCGCTGTTAGTTGTTTCCAGGATAGTGCCCACAGGGAACAGGGCAAGCATGGCGGTTTCCATTTCGGATTTGATCGTGTCATGCAGGGCATTAATCGCTTTTGTTATCTCGCCGGTGATTGTCGTGTGCATATCGTTGATAGCTTTGTTTCTCTCGCTAACCATTGTATCTTGAGAGTCGGTATTAACCTTCCACTTGCAGGAACCATCGGCCACCGTTGTGCCGTAGGCAGTCCATTTTGGTTCCGTGGTTCCGCTGGTGCCAGCGGTGGTGCAGGTGGCAACGCATCCGGCCGGCAGGCTCGGGCTTCTGATGATGGTGCCAACGGTGTAGGAAGTTGACGGCTGCCAAATGCCACTGACAAGGTTCATGACGATGTTGTTTTGGTTCTTCATGAAGTCATGCATATTGGCGAAGGTCGTAGGCTTGGATGTGTCATCCCAGGTGCCATAGCCGTCTTTGATAAAGTCCTTGCATTTTTCAATGGTCATGCTTTTTCACCGTCCTTCTTTTCTTCCTCTTTCTTCTCAGGCAGGGGCTTACTTCTCACGCATTTCGGATTCGTGCAGAGACCTGTCTTTTCATCCATCTTTCGATGGCACAGAAAACATCTCTCCATGTTAAATCTCCCCTCTCTTTATGGTGTACTCGCTTACAAGGGACTCACGTTCTGCCTTAAGTTCGGCAAGGTAATCCGCATCACCGATGGCATTAGCTTTAGCCATTTCAGTCTCTACGTCGGAAATCTTCTGAGAGTACTCACTATCCAGTGCGGTTAGTTTCTGCTCACGAAGTTCATCTTCCGTTGGCGCCGGACGCTGAACAAGTTGACCTGCCTTATAAATAAGGTCATTTTGCACGGCATTATTCCACTCCGCCCCGTCCTGTTCGATAAAAACGCCATCGGGGTAGTTCTGTTTTGCAAGCGCTTTGAGTTCGTCCATAGTGTTCCCATGGATACCGACGACATAAGACGTTTCACGTTCGCCGGTGTCCTTGTTGTAGATTGACAGGTAATGAAGGGTGGCATCTGTACTGTCCATTTAGTGTGCTCCTTATACTAAAATAGCTCCCATGAAGGGAGCTGATATTATATGAAAAATCCAAACGGTTATGGTTGTATCAAGCATTTAAGCGGGTCAAGGAGGAATCCTTGGGTGTTTGTAGTTACCGAGCAGGGGAAGCAGAGGGCAAAAGGCTACTTCCCTACTAAGCTGGAAGCTCTTGCGTTTCAGGTTGACTGGAATAAATCGCATGACAGGCACCGCCTTTCAAAAATCACTTTCGCTGAGTTGTACTTGAGATGGAAGCCAAAGCACGTAGAATATTTCCGTGTCTCAGAATCCACAGTTAAAGGCTATGAATCAGCCTATAAGCACTGTTCAAGCCTCTATGATATGCCGGTTGAGGACATAAGGTATAAAGACTTACAGGCAGTCATTGACTCCATGCAGGGCCTGTCTTATGCGTCGAAAAAGAAGGTAAGGAATCTGCTTTCTTTAACTTTCGCTTATGCAAGGAAGATGGAATACACTAACCGTGACTTTACAGGGCTTATCCACATCGGACGTAACAAGCCGGTGAACCCTCACCACGCAATAAGCAGGCGGAAGATCAATCAGCTGTGGAAGCTGATGGACAGCGTTCCAGACGTCGATATAGTCCTTATCCTCATCTACACCGGACTAAGAAATGGGGAGTTAAGGGCTCTCCTCAGGTCAGACATCAACAGAAAGCAGAAGTATCTGCGTGTCACGAAGTCAAAGACTTCCGCTGGAATCCGCATCGTCCCCATTCATCACCTCATCTGGCCCTTAATTGAGAAGCGCCTTGCTTCAGAAGGGCCGTATCTTGTCAACGTCCAGGGCAAGCCCTACGACTACAGCCGGTTCGCCCGTACCTTTAAGAGAGTAATGAAACTGGTGCACGGTGAGAAGCATAAGCCCCATGATACACGCCACACCTGCGCCACCCTGCTTGACGGTGCAGAGGTTAACGACAACGCCCGTAAGATGATACTCGGCCATGCAAGGGCCGATGTTACCAACGGCGTGTACACCCATAAGACGCTCCGGCAGCTCAGAAAAGCTATAGAGTCTCTGTGATACTAACCTGTTACTGACTGGCGGAGGACATGGGCTGAGATGTGCAGTAAAAGCGGAGGGAGTTGTGATACTGATATGTTTCTCAGAAAATAGCGGAAAAGCGGGTAAATCTGTGGATAGAAATTTTGGGATATTCGATAAAATCGTGTGCAGCAGGCTTGGCGGGGAATACATTTCTACAGGGTGGACATGCCAGTGTAAATAACGGGAACTACGTAGGCTTCCCCATCTCTTTCAATTCAAACTGTGCCAGTCTCGCCATGCAGAATGATGGTAATTATTGCCAATACTACCTCTACAATGTGTCGAACACGGGCTTTAACTACGGAGGCAGCGCGTCCTATACGCATTGGATTTCCTTCCTTGCCTTTGGCCTGTAGACAGGGTGGATATGTAGGTTGGGGTACAGGTTCCAACGGAAACATTACCTTTCCTGTAGCATTTACGCAGAACTTGACCTTTGCAACAGGACAAGGAGCAGAAGGAACGTCCATCCCAAGGACAAGTAGTGTATCAAACACCGGTGCAGTACTGTTTAACGTCGGGACAGACGGCGGGCATTACTCGGGCTTTGCAAAGTGGATTGCTACAGGGCTCTAGTAGCCGACTGCCAAATACCGAGGTGTGTAGTCATTTGTGTAAAAGCTAAACCCCGTATTGCTGTTAGCCGTTACTCGCAGATTGTTTTGCGTATTAGCGGTGCCATAAGCTGTAACCTCAATAGCAAGACAGGAGCTAAAGGCAATTGGGAAAGTAGTATTGGTGTAGACAACTCCACCCTGTTTCTTTCCTCGCCCTTCGCTTGTAGACAGGGTGGAAGGCACACCACGGGCAGTGCTTACTTTAGTCTGCCCGTCGCTTTTCCGTCCGCTATCCTGTCAACGGTAGCCCTTGGCGAAAACAACTGCTTGACCGAATTTGTTAAGCTTATCGGCTATAACAGAACGGCCATCGCTTTGCAAAGTATAAGCCGTGAGGGTGGTGACTGCGGTGCTCGCCCTATCCAATGGATAGCAGTCGGTTACTAGACAGGGTGGAAGTTGTTCGAAGGATCAATGGGTTACTTTTCCCATCTCTTTTTCGCAGCTTCCCATTGTCAATACTATCGCCGTACATGCATCCGCCCAAAACAGCAATGATACCGCAATCGCTGATGTAGGTACAACAGGATTTCATGAGTACAGTTATAATAACGGCTATTGGCTTGCAGTAGGTCACTAGACAGGGTGGATATATTTACTCACAAGGATGGGCCGCCTATCCGATTTCTTTCCCGTCTGCCTGCCTGTACGCTAATTCTGCCGCATACTCAGGCGACTGGGATTATCACTCTTCGATGCACAACAAAACAGGATTACAAATCTATGGCGATGGTGTAAACAAACTGTATATTGCAGTAGGCTATTAACCTCTTCCAAAAGCTATCCAGTACCACCAATAATCGTAAGGATTATCGTTAGATTGGTTCCTTGCTTCGCTATAAAAGCCTGTATTTGAAACTGACGAGACAATAACGGAATGTTCCCATCCATTGTTGTTTCGGGTGGCGTACACTCCAAAAACTTGAGAAAAGGCGATGGGGAATGTCTGCGTGCCTCTGTTGCGATTTCCACCCTGTATAATGAGCGGTATCGTTCCGCCCAATTTCACCCACCAGGAGTTGGCGTTCGCAACGTTGCCTGCGACTACGCCTGCCTGCGATTTAACGTTGTTGATATAGCTCATAATGTCAGTGCCGTTGACCATGAGCTTGCCGCCAGAACTTGCAAGACGGAGAGAATAATCAGCATCATCGGCACTCTTTTCATGAAAGTCTAAGATGCTGCCTACTTCCGCCACGCCATCAGAACCGATGGCCGGGAAGTGTGTACCATCCCATGCGCTTCCTTTAGCGTTCGGCGTGTATGGCAGATGGTCCTGGCCGGTACCGCCATGAGCCACTGGAAGTATGCCCGTAACACCCGGTGTTACTGATTTATCGGCTTCGTTGAGATTTACCCTTTTGGTGCTTGCAAGGTCTACCTGTACGGTCTGGCCCAGCATGGCCGGTGTGACAATCTTATTGTCTACTTTTCCGGCGGTTACCTCCGCCTGTGATGCAAAGTCTATAGTCCGGGGGAGCATGATATAGGTCACTGTCCCGTCGGAAATGGTGCTTCCTACGCTTCCCCACACCGGCTCTGCGGCACCGGAAGAGCCCGCCGCCGTAACTCTTGCTATTGTGTTGGCTGGCATATTAGGCGACAGGATAACCTGTCCTTTAATGTAGTTCGTGCCCGGCTGCCAGAGAGACTGCGACACCAGGGCGTACATTATGTCAAAGTGGTTCCTTAAATATTCTTGAAATTGCTGCTCCGTGGTGCCTTTGCTAGCATCATTAGGGTCCGGGTAATCAAGTATCCCGGACAATGTCTGTAATTTCTTAACGTCTGTCATTTAGCCCTCCAGTAACTCATTTACAAATCCCTGCCAAGTAATGTCCACGGTTCCAGCCACCTGTCTGCCATTACTGTCAAGCAGGGCGATGACACAGGGCGTCTTGCTGATAACTTTTACGCTCACGGCATCATCATCCTGGATGGCGTCAACGTGGACAGAAGTGGTCTCGTAAAACGGCGTGGTAATCGGGAGCTCAATCCCGTCAGCGGGCACCTGTAGATCTTCAAAGTGCTCCTGCCGGTCCGGTACATCCACGTATGCATGCAGACCTTTGATAATAGTTTCCTGGTAAGAATTGTTCTTTGCTTCAATCCTGACCTGAATAACGTCTCCGGCACGAATCTCAACCTTATCGGACCACTGCTTCCACAGGTCGGCGGTCGTGTCCCATACATTGGCGGTCTTCCGGTCGGTGCTCCAAAAGCTGGCGTCCGCCTTATTGGCTGGCCAGAAAGAGGAGTTAAGAGCCAGCCTGTAGTAGACAGCCGCTGGTCCTTCAATGTCTGTGGTCAGCCAGAATTGTCCACTCGCAGGAGCTTTAAACTGGCAGTTAGCAACGTAGGCCTGGAAGGAGCTGTCCCACATCTTGGCATCTTTCGTGCTCCAGAATTTTCTCCCTGACTCATGCCACATCTTTTCTGAGTTGACAGCGTGGATGTATCCATCTGAAAGGACGGTGCCGTTGTTCTTCACTTCGGCAAAGCTGTTCGCACTGAAATCCTTATCATAGAGGACGTTTTCCTGCAGGAGGTCTCCCATGTCGAGAAGGCAATAGGCAAAGTTTTTGGACTCATTGCCGTTGGTATCCACCGCCTTAATCATGACGGCGTGAGTGCCCTGCCTGATGGTCTGCGTTTCGTAGGGTTGGGTTGTAATAAGACCTTCCTGCACCGCAATGCCGGTTTCCCAATTAAGCTCTTTGCCCTGGGTGTACTTGAGGATAAAACCGGCGATGTCGTTCGGATCCGGATAGGTATATTTCCACCAATAACGGCGGATAGAAGATGACATCTTCTCGACGTTAAGCACCTCCACGTCCGGCGGCAGAATCTGCACGGATTTTGGGATGAAGGGATAAGCCTGTACGTCGGCAAGGCTCTGTTCCATTCCGCCGAAAACATTGAAGGCAGTAAACTTGAAGTATACGGTCTTTCCTACGTAGGCATTCTTCAAACCGGAACGCAGGAAAGCCTCATCACACCGTGCAATTTGTGTACCAGTAGGATGGAATTCCGGATCGCTGCCGAACTGTCCACGGACAAGACCGGACAGCCTCCAGTGTCCATTATCGAGAAGCTCAGCCGTCTGGTAAGACAGGGCTTCCCCATCAATGTACATGACCGTATCTCCGTTTTTTGCGCTGGTGGCGTCAACGGAAGTAAATTCGCCTTGATTGAGTATCATCTCCAAAGACGTGTCCTCTATCTCAAGAGGTGCGGCCAGTGTGCCGTAACGGGCCCTGTAATCAATGGTTCCCAGTTTGCGGTAATACTCGTTCGTATCGGATACCCAGACAGAGCATCCGCCCCAGTTAGGATTCTTCCCCCAGGTCCCAATCCAGACTTCATTGTCCGCATCCGTCATAAGTGCGGGAGGCTGGAATATCATGGGTGGCTCGCAGCTTCCAGGGTCCGGATTGAAATCAATCAGAGGCCTTTCGTTTTCGTGCACGTTGTACTCAGCCTCATCATACACGCCTTTTGCCCGGGAGATAGCCGTGAAGGTCAGCACGCCATTGGTGCCCTCGGTTACGCTGTCAATCATGGCTGGCTGATTTTCAATCCCCATTGCCGGGTCATTGAGCATGACCAGGTCCCCCGGCTCGAGTCTGCAGAAGGCCCAGTCAAGCTTAAAGGTGTATTTCACCCTTTCGTACTTATTCTTCCGGCAGAGTTCCTCCGCAAGTTTTACGGCCCGTGTCTTGGTGTAGATGTAGTGGGCCTTTGTGGTGCTGGCCTGCCGTACGCCAAACTCCTTGATGTCGTCATTATCCTGGTAATTTACAATTTCTTTTTCATAGCTGTTGGCCCGGTTCAGGAACTCAACAGAAACACGGTTATAAATTTCCGATGAATCCTTCCGGCTGTAGGAAATGCAGGCGCCACCGCTCTGCGGGATGAAGTCATCAGGGGTGAGATTGTAGCGGATAGTTTTATCCGGCTTCCAGTTTCCTACCGCCCTGTCGGCCCGGGGAACGATTTTGAAGCGGTCGTTAGACCAGAAGAAATAGGCGTTGGTAATGTTGGCGATCTCATTCACAATCTCCCGGGCGGTCTTTGCGTCGGTGCTGTCACTGGGAGTAGAGATAAGCAGGTCAGCTTCCTTACAGTACTGGCGGTAGTTATCGATCCCTTCAATCTTGACACCGCCCAGGCCCACTTTGTTCAAAACAAAGAGGATATAGTCAGCTGGATTCACGTCTACGCCATCACCGGTGTCGAGCAGCTTTCCTTTGACCTCGAAGTTAAAAGTCGGCATGTTGCCGGAGTCTCCCAGGTCTATAACGCCCGCCATATAGGCAAGGTTTTCATATGCCAGGGCTTTGTTAGGATGTTTGCCCTGGACATATGCCCAGGGCTTCTGGTCCGGAGTTCCGGAAAAGAGCGTTAAGCCTACATCGCCATTCGGGTACTGGTAAACATTTTTTCCTTTCCACATCTTACCAATACCGGCTATCTGCCCTTCACAAAGAGCAAGGATAACGGCCACCGTATAAGTGTAGGTGATGGTCGTAGTCTTGGAGTGGCCGCCTTTGCCTGACTTCTGTGACGATTTATGCTCATGGGCCGTAAAATCATCCCAGTAAATGACGTTTGGAGAGATTCGAGTGGTGCCCAGAATTTCGCAGACACTTGCGCCATACTGCGCCGTGGAGACGGTAAAATCTGAAATCTGATTTTCTCGGATTGTCGTGTTGTGGCTCTTTAAAAGGCCCATCCTTTACCGCTCCTTTCTGAATCTGTACACGCCATGAAGTCGGCTTTGGCCTTTAGGCGTTAAAAACATCACATCGTCAATATCGGTCATCACTACACCATAGTCGACTAAAGCATGGATGATGCGGCCATCTCCGACATAAATGCCGCCATGGGATACGCAGCGGCCATATTTGTATAGCAAGAAATCCCCCGGCTGGATGTCAGACAAGGGGACTCTATCACAATACTTTTCAACGATATTCAAAAACCACTCTGTGGAGTGGTGAAGGTGCCATTCATTGGAGTAAGGGGCCACATGGATGGCGCCTTTTTTGATGTATCCGGCATTTTCAAGGCAGGCAATAAGGAGCATGCCGCAGTCAACACCTTTACCCTTGACTTTTGCCTGATTGACGTGGGGCGTCCCAAGCCATGTGTAGGCTTCTTGTACAAGCGGATTCATCATAAAAGCACTTCCTTCAGCGGAACATAGGGCGCAATAACGGATGCGGAGTCTTCCTCCGTACTTGACGATACCTTCCCTCCGGAAGTGGAATAGGTGCCCTGTGGATAGAAGCGGCGGCGGGGAAATTCTTGCGATAACCCTTGCACCTTACTTTTTACAGTCAGCTTCATAAGGAGCCCGCCACAGCTCTTAACCTCGGTGATGCCTGAAAACAGGTCAACAGCTCCGATAGTGTTGCCATTAGCATCGAAGAAACACCGGGAAAGAGCAAGCGTAGCCCTGTCCAATGCCCCATCATGTGCGGCAAGGAAGATAGGCTTGTCGCCCAACTTGTCATCGACAGTAGCGTAGATACTTACAGTCATGCTATCTACTGAGATAACGTTGTTGATTTTCGTCTGTTCACGCTTTAGGAGGAGGGCATTATGGAGGTACGTGTGACCGTTATAGGTGATATCTTTATCCGCATCCGTATAGTAGTAGGCAGATCCATCATAGAGCGTCAGCGTGTATAAATCGCAGACGTTCATTTCTTTTTCAGTGTTGAGATAGGTGGCCAGTGCATCAGTAACTGCTTTCATCTAATCACCTCCAAGGACAGCGTGACCTGGAAGATATTGTCAAATTTCTGCTTGATCTGCAGTTTCGACTTTGCAAATTTAACCTTCCAATAGTACTCATAAGACGCTGTAACTTTAGCCGTAGCAGCCGGAGCATTGGTAAAGACAAGAGCGCCGCGGTCGAGCTTGTAAGATGTGTCCCCCTGCTCTACTCCATCAACGTAAACATGAAGATTATCTGCGTAATAAATAGGCTCCTGCTGGCCGTGCATGTTGGCCACCAGCTGGTAAGAGCCATCGGTGTTTTTCGCAAGGACCACGTTTTCGCACTTGTAATTTTCAGCATCTTTATAGAAGAACGGGATAAGCGTCCCTTTTACCCGGCTGAAAAAGGCAAAGAGGTCATCCTTCTTTTCAGACGTCAGCCCGGGAAATGTAATAGTAAAGGTCCAGCCAGGCAAGGTCTGATAAGTCATAGCCCGCCTTTTTCCGCTGGCGCTTTTCTGTTCATTCACTTCCCAGGATTGGTCAGTCTCCGTTTCCCAGGATACTTCCCTGGCGTCCAAGGGAAAGAAAATCTGAGAAGCCAATTACCACACCCCGCTTTCGGTAGTGAAATCACGATTCCCGTCATAAAGCATCTGCTTGATGGCGTCCATACCGCCACTTCGGAGGAAATCCATAAAGCTGGCGGCGTCCATGGCAGAGACGTTCATGGTGAGGCTGTTACCGACAGGCACCGCAACGCCTTTACCGCCTGCACTGTTGCCATTAACCAAACCACCGGCGGCAAAGTGCCCCACTCTTCCGCTGTTCATGGCATCCAGCAGAGGCAAGCCCACGTTCTGGACAGCCTGCGCAGTGAGAACGTACTCGCCATTGGACAGGAAGGCGGGGATGCTGTCGGATGTGCCCGTGCCCGGGCCCAGGATGTAGCCGCCGGTTGCCCATTTACCACCAAAGATACTACCAAAAGTACTCTTTGCGGCCATAGCTTGCAGAGCTGCTGTTGCTACATAAACCGATGCGGTAAAGCTGGCCATGCCCGTGGTAGCGGCCACTGTGGTGGCATTTTCGGCGGGCTTCGTACCTGTGTTAATCATGCCCTGCACTACGTTATAGGTTCCCAGCAATTTACCCGCCGTGCCAGTGCCACCGGAAAAGAGCCCCAAAGAACTTGTAGCGGTATCTAATCCCGTAGTCATGCGGGTAATTGTGTTTTGGAAAGTGGTAACGGGATCTTCGTCGCCATTTCCGTTAGATCCGCCGCCTCCAAACAGGCCTCCAAAGAGTCCGCCGCCGCCTCCCAGCAGACCGCCTGCAAAGGTTAGTCCTGTAAAGAGGCCGCCGCCTCCAGAGCCGCCAGAAAGGTCACCGCTCTGCTGGTCTCCCCCGAACATGCCCGGGAAGAGGCTTGCCAAAATCTGGGAGCTCCACTTGTCCGCCAGCTGTTTGACGACGGTGTCCAGCAGGGAATCAACCATGCCAAGGAAGGCATCACCGAAGGTCTCCTGCCCTTCTAAGAGGCTGGTGAAGAAGTCAGAAATGCTGCCCTGGAAGCTGCTCATGTCATCCGCCATCATCTGCGAGGTCGTCTTATGCGCATCTTTCCACAGGTCGTAAAACTGCTGCATCTCGGCGGTTTGGCCATCCCAGTCCATCATCTGCTTAAAGTCATCGCTGTTAAGCAGGCTTCCCATCGCTTTTGTGTCATGATGGCTGATGGCATAATCCATCTGCTTTGCAAATGACGCTCTGTAGGCCTCGGTCCGCTTTTCAGCGGCCGCCTGTACCTGGGAGGTGTACCAATCTTCAACGGCGGCCATGGCTTCTTTGTCTTCCTTATTCTTAGCCACGGCTTTGGTCCGCTCTTCTTTCTCTTTATTGAGGGACTCTACGGTAGCGTTGTACTCAGCGTCGGCCAGGCTCTTATAGTCGCCCTTAAGCTCGGCATTAGTCCGCATTGTGTCGGTCTTAAGCTTCCCAAGGGCTTCTTGCTGCTGCTGGGTGACTTTGTTCTGGAGAGCGGTCTGATACTCAGCGAGCTTATCGTTCAGAGACTTAATGGCGTCTTCTGGGACACCGGCGGCGGCCAGCTTCTGGATTTCCTGCCCTTTGGATTTAACGTTCTGGGTCACCTGGGCCATTCCAGCCTCATAGGCCGTGCCGGTATTCTCTTCAATCTCCATAGACATGGAGGTAAAGAGCCTGAGGGCTTCATCTTTAGCTTGCTGCAGTTTTCTCTGCGCTTCCTGAATGGCCCGGCCATCGGCTCCTACAGTCTGTGTAGCAGTCCTGCCGCCGGTAAGAGCGGCAACGGAACCATAACCAATAAAGCCAAATTCGTCTTTCCATTGGTCAAGATCATGCTGCTGTAGGCCGCCTTTAGAATCACGGGAGATGACTGTATTATTACCAACGTACATGCCTACGTGTCCCGGACCGGAGACATAATCACCGGGGGAAGGGCTGTAGAATTCACCTGCGGCATGCCAGCCACCCTGAACACTCTGAAACATGGCGTCAAGAGTATTTCCGGAAGCCGTCAGGTCAGTCATAACCCCTGCGGCGCCGTACATAGTAGACACAAAGGCGGCGCAGGAGTTGTTCATGTCCGTTGTAAGGTCCGGATTGAGCCACTGGCTTCCCGGAGCCTCGTTATAAGCGTCAAGCGCCTTCTGGGCGGCAATTTCTCCCAGGGGTACCTCAACTGTGTAAGTCTTCGGCACCTCCACTTTAGGTGCCGCAGCCGACCCGCCTCCGGATTTAGCTGCCTTTGTATTATCATCAACGGCGGAGGAAAGGCCGGCCAGTTTAGCTTTAAGGTCCTCAAGTTCTTTATTCGTTTCATCGGAGAGCCCGGTTTTCTTCTCAATGTCCGGATGCATGTGCAGCTTATAATTGAGTTCAGAAGCCAGGGCAGAATCTTGGTCGATGTCTTCATAGCTAAAGGGGTCTTCAAAATCCGAAGCATCGGTGTTTACTACCCGGCGCTTCCAAACTCCGTCAACCTGCGTATAAGCGTTCCCATCAAGATTTACTACATTTTCAGTTAGCTCTTTCTCGGCTTTTTCTTTCTTGTACTGAACCAGGCAGCCCAGAGCGTAGATGATGGCCGATGCCACGCCAAGCCAGCCACCGGCAAGAGCCCATGCGGCGCTTGTCAGCTTCTTCATAGTGGTCAGTCCGGCGGATCCCATAGTAGTCATCTTGACGCCGGTATTGATAGCCGCGCCTCCCACGCTGCCCACTGCTGCGCCGGAGACAACGGCGGCTTTGCTCACACTGTTAAGCGCCCCTGTCTGTACGGCACCGGAGGTCGTAGCGGCGGCGTTGATGTCCGCATATGCCTTGGTCATTTCGGCCCTGATAACAGCGGCGGCCTTGGCCGTCTCTACCTGCCTCTGCTTCACATAGTTAGCATAGAGGCGGGTCTTTTCAGCCTCCGTAGCCTCCATGGTCTGCAGAGACTTGAGGTAAGCCTTTTCTTCCTGCAGAGCGGCATTTTCAATCAGCTTAATGCGGCGGTTAATCTGTGCTTCCTGCGCCCGGGTGATTGCCTCAGTAGCAGCGGTAGAGCCTGCGCCGCCTGCCGCCCCGAAGAGCCCCTGCATGGCGCCAAAGGAGGCACGGAGGGCGACGACTGTTTTATAAGCTGCGATAAAAGCTACCACAGCTTTGGTGCAGTCGATAACCTCCTCTTTATTCGTCGCAAGATACTTGGCCACCGTGGCCAGACCGGAAGTGAGAGGCGGGATAATCTGTTCAATTAAGGGAGCCAGCGCGGCGCCGGTAGCACTCCCCAGGGCGGAAGCCTGCATCTTGAGAGTGTCGATTTCCTTTTTTGTCCGGTCCATCTCTTCCGGGTCAAGCCCTACCCCCTGCACTTTAGCCGCATTCTGTGCGGCCTCCGTGTACTCGCGGAGCACGCCGGTAAGGGCGATGCCACGGGAGCCCAGAGTTTCCATAAGATACTCCTGGGCGTAGCCCGCAGAAGCCGCCAGTTTATAGCCCTCCGACAGCGCTTTAAGCTGTTCGTTCACTGGTAATAATTTACCGTTGGCGTCCTGCAGGGACACACCTACGGCGTTCAGCATAGCCTGCGCCTTTTCGGCGGAGTCCCCACCAGAGGACAGTGTCTTGTCGAGCCTCATGATGGCCGCGCTGGCAGTCTGTACATCACCGCCAGCAAGGGATACGGTCCTTGAGAAAAGGGACGCCTGGGAAGCGGTTACTCCCATGGTCTCGGAAAGCTCTTTAACGCGAGCGCCTGCCTCCACAGCGCCGGAAATCATCTGGATAAAACCAAATCCAGCACCGGCGGCGGCAGTAAATTTCCCAAACTTGCCGATAAGGCTCTCCATGGAGCCTGCAGTGCCGTCCACGGCGCCTTGGAAGGTTTTTATCGGATTCGCATCAAAAGCGGTATTGATATCCGACTTGGCCTTATTCAGTTCCTGCCTGAGCCCGGAGCTGTCCGCACCCAGCTTTACAAGTAAGTCAGCGATGGTCGCCATGATGATGTTCCTCCGTGATACCAAATTCCCGTTTTAGTTCTTCTCTGTCTTTGAGATTCTTTGCCCGCCTTTCTTCCGGTGTTACCCAGAGGGGCTCCAGAATCTTATCAATACTCAATGGCTCTTTGCAGTAAGGGGATAACAGCCAGATGAGATAGTAAGAAATCCTTTGGTCCTTCTTCTTGAGCGCCATTTTGCGGCCCTCAAGGAAGGCATAAAATTCGCCGGGCTGAAGGTCCTCAAATTCATTCGGTTTAAGTCCTTCAGAGTAGGCGATTTTTTCAGCAAGCGAGGCCCAGTCGGAAAAGCTTTCTATTTTTTGAGAAACAGGTCCAGAAAGTGAAGCATTTCTTCCTCTTCCTTCTGGCCCCCCTGAGTAAAAAGGCCCGAAGAAATCAGCGCCTTCAGAATGTAGCCGTTAAGATCGTCGATAGAGCCGGATTCTTCGCAGTATCGGTCAATAAAATCGTAGTAGTCCGTGTCTTTCGGCATGTTCTGCAGTCCTGCCTTCAGTCCGGCAAGGGTAAAGTCAAGATTTAAATTATTGTAAGCGGCTGCCGAGTTTCGCAGCATGGAGCCCATAATTAGCATAATAGAGCGCCCATGATTAAGGCGCTCCATTTCTGCCAAGGCTCTCGTGTTAAACATAAGGGAATAATCTTTATCCCCCAGCTTAAAACTAATAGCCTTCTTCATTTAGTTACCTCCAATTAAGGTTCACTAGCCGTAGTATCTACCTGATAAGCACTCAGTTCACCGTCGCCGGTCAGGGTTGCGGTAATGGTTGCCGCGTCGGTTGCGGCATTGCCTTCATCGAATTCAGTGACGTAGCACCACCCGGTGCGACACTTTTTATCAGGGCGCACAAGTTTAATCTGGATCTTAACGCCCTTACGGTAGGCATAATCCAGGATGTCCTGACCATCGTCGTTCATAATCTGCAAAGCAGAAAAGCTGATAGACCATTTACGAGTGCCTGCCAGCTGGGAAGCCCAGCCGCCAGAAGTCTTGTGGGTCGCATCAATAGTGTCCGCAGAATTTTTGGTGTTCGCTTCTTTCTGCGCGCCAACCATAGTCCAAACCGGTTTTGAGGCGGTGCCGGACGGCCCGTTTACGTAAAGCAGGACGTCTTTACCGGCGAAAGCCTGAGTAGGATTGGGGTCAGTCGGAAGAGTTTTCAAAGCATCATCAGCAAGTGCCATTTTTTACTCCTTTTGTTCGATAGTGTAATTAAAAACGACTTTTCCGTGATAAGCGGTAAGCCCATTTTCATAGGCTTCGCCCTCAATAGAAGAGTCGATTAACTCAACGGATAAAACATTAAATCCGGACATCTCAGGAAAGCGGCAGGTTAAGAGGTGGACCAGGTCGTCCATGATTTCATTGCATTCCCGTTTGCCCGCTTCAGTGGACCAGACGTCGAGCTCCTGCGTAATAATGTGGAGCGCCTGGCTCTTGTTTAAGTAGTCAGGCTTGTCCTCCTGCCTCCCCAGCCAGATGTATGGGAAATCCTCCTGGCCATTAGGAATGAAATCGAACACCGGAACGGCGTTATCATCCTCGGTCAGAATGCTTCCTTTAATGAGGTTGTAGAGGCCCTTCTGCAAGGCATTAAGTGGAAGTCTGTAAATAATCATGTCTTGGTCACCGCCTCTCTTACCTTAGCTTCGAATCGTGGTCGCTCATCATCCATTGCAGGCTTCAGGAAAGGTTTGGCCTTTCTTGCCGGAATGGAAGCTCTGGTGAAAAAGTAACCGGAGCCCCCTGGATGGAGCGCCTTTTTCTTGACCGGCATCAGCGCGGGCACAGGGCCTGCACCTCTTTCAATCAAGTGTGCTGTAGGCTCGTTTGTGTAGACGACGCCGACGGTGTTGGTCGGCGTATCTTCAAAGCGCATCCGGATAGACTTCTTCAGGGCCCCCGAGCGGACGGGGACTCGTCTCAGTGCTCCCGCAAAGACATTGGCGGTGCTGTCTTTTACAATCTTACGGATGCTGTCGCTTGTCCTTTGGTCGTAAGCATCAAGTTTACGAAGGCAGTTGTAGACTGCCCGGGACACATCCGCTTTGACAATAAAGGTAGCTTTCCTAGCCACGATGCACCACCGCTTTACAAGTTAGAGTAACCTCGCCGTCCACTGAGTAGTCCAGATTCAAAATTTCGTAAGTCGTGTCTTTGTAGGTTACGGTGCAGGACTCATCAAGGCCTTTTAGTGTCTTAATGGTGATGCCTTGGGTCACGCCGGAGATAGGACCTCCGGCAGCGTTTCCCGCCCAAAACTTGGCAGGATGAATTGCGGCCCATACGGTGGCCAGAAGCGCAGGCTTCCCTTTACGGAAGCCCCCCTGACCGTCGGACACTTTAGCCGCTTTATAGATTTTGATTCGCTTGTTCCGCTCCCCTACTCTTGTAGCTTTCATGACTAACCTCCTGCCTGCTGTTTGGCCCGAAGCTGGGCAATAAGCGCCGTGACCGCCATGCCTTCAATCTCAGAGCCGGAAAACAGCAGGTCCGGGTTGGTCAGCTGCCGGGAAGTCAGAGTGACGAGGAGATTAACAAAGAGAGGGTCGTCATAGTCTGCTTTGCATCCGGCGTTTGTTATGAAAGTTTCCGCGCCCTTTGCGTAAAGCATGGCGTTCGCAATTTCCTCATTGCTGTCAAGGTGTAAGAGCCTTGCCAGCTCATCCTGGCTAATCATCCTGTCGCGCCCCCTTTAGCCTTATTTACCGGTGCCGGTGGAAGCAGCGGCGCCTTTCTTGACTCTTACAAAGCCTTTGTAAGCTACGACATTGCCACCGGCATAGATTCTGGATTTGTAGGAAATCATATCTTCCTTAAACTTGAAATCGGTGGATTTCTGAACGTCCAGCGGGGAGAAGGCCACCAGCTTGTAGTTCTTTACATCGCCGTAAGCCATGCAGTAAGCACCGGATGCGGTCTTGCTGTTAGCAACGGCTTTGCAGGCGGAGTTGATGAAGAAAGGAACGGAGTTGATAGTGCCAAAGCCGCCGCGGTTCACGATGTTGTAGAACGGCTTACCATCTGCGGAACGAACGGAAGCGAATGCTTTGAGGTCTTCTTTAGAAAGAATCAGTGCAGCCTGGGATTCTACAGATTCATCGCCGCCGTAGGAGAAGACGATTTCGTCCAGAGTGGTGTTGTCGATAGCGGAAACGGTGATGTCGGAGTCAGCCGGAATGGCGTCGCACTTGGTAGAGAAAATACCAGTCAGATGGCCTGCGGTGCCGTCGCCCAGCATGATTTCTTTGGCCAGTTTCTTTCTGGTGGATTTAGTCACGCTGTCTTCAACGAAAGCGGCATAGTTAGCTGCCGGAAGTTTTTCCACTTCGTCAGTGATTTCAGAGTAGCCAGTAATCTTGGATTTGGTGATTTCTGCGTAGCCAAAAGCCGCATCAGTGTCAGCAAATTCAGCACCTTCTTCGGTGTAGTTGCCGTCCGGGGAATCCTTGGCGTAGGGCTGTTTAAAGGATTCGCCGCCCTGCAGTTCCATGTAATCTACGGCATCGAGCAAGGAAGAAACCTGCTGGAAGGTGTCGTTGATGTTAGCGGCGTCGCGATGCGGCAGAACAATGCTGCCAGTGGCAACAGTAATAGAGCGGCCTTCTTTGAGGTCCTTGCCACGCTGTTCCATCTGTTCTGGAGTTCTGTCCTGGCGTCCTTCGGCAACGGCTTTGAAGCCTTCGCCCGGTTTAAAGGAACGGTGTTCCGGTTCCTGTGCTTCATGTTCAGCATGTTCATTGACTGCCTGGGTACGGGTGTCCGGTTCGACAGCCTGTGCGGGAGCCGGTGCCTGTGCCTGAGCGTTTTCAGCGGTACGCTGTGCTTCTGCGGCACGTTCTTCATCCACGAGGCCCTGCATAAATTCGATATCAGCGGACAGGTCCTTAATCTGGCCCTGCAGGCTTCTGAGTTCGTTGACGTCCTGGCTTGCTTCGGATTTCTTAACCAGAGCAGCACGGGCATTTTTCTTTGCTTCGATTTCGTCGAGCAGTTTCTTGATGTTCATGTTTTCAACCTCCTAAAATACGATTCTGGATTTTAAGCATTTCGATTTCGTTAGCAGTCTCCACTGCCTTTCTCTCTTCCTCCCGCTTGCTCTCCAGCAGCTGGCGGGCATTATCCAATGCCTCTTTATCGGACCGAGCAGAAATATCGGTATCCTCATAGGCGGGAAATGTCACAGCGGACACTTCATAGACCTTAGAGATTTTATTGATAGTACGTTTCGGATGGTCCTCATCAGACCAATCCCAGGTATCCTCAGCAACGACAAAGCAAAAGGACATGCCGTCCACGTCACCGCGGGAGATGGCAGAGTAAAGAGCCGCCGCCTCCGGATTGTTTCGGGTATCCAGTTTAGCGTCAATTAAAAGGCCCTTGTCATCAATAGACAGTGTCATGGTACTGGAGCCGTTATTGCGGCGGCTTCTTGCCAGCGGCACCTTATCAAAATCATGATTGGTAAGAAGAGGCACGTCGGTTAAATCGCAGCCTTCAAAAGCACCGCGCTCAATAGTCTCATCAAACCAGTCTCCAATAGAGGTGGTCTGACCAAACACGGCGGCATGACCTTTGACTTCACGGATGCCGTCATCCTCCACGCCTTCGGCCCTGTTTTCAATAGCCATGATATCAGGGATGTTAAAGCGGCGCTCGACTTTACTGCACATGCTCCGCTGATTCTTTTTATTCTTCTTTCCCATCAGTTTCTCCTTTCTTTCCCAAACCGCCGGATTTTGACATGCTGGCCTGATAACTATTAGCCAGAGCAGAGTCAACGTAGTTCAAAGACCGGAAACGGCGGTCTCCGTCAGGCACCGGTTCCAGCCCAAACATCTCGCGAGCTTCATTGACGGAAACCATCTCAATGCGGGTGCCGATGTCGATGAACTTGATTTTCTGCTCATTCGTCAGGAATGCCGCCCGGTTACAGTAAGTCTTGAGCCAGTGCCCAAGGTCCTGCTCTCTTTGAGTAAAAAGGCAGGCGCTCATGGCCTGCTCAAACTCTACCTGGAAGTCTTCCACACAGGTCTGGAAGAAAGCATCATACTGTTCCGGCGTGTAATCACCGGAGAGAACGGCGGTAGAAATCCCGTACCGCTCCTGGATGACGCCTTTCAAAAACTTGAAAATTTCATTATCAATGTGCACCTGCTGCATATTGACCGGCGTGAACTCCCCGGGAAGGTCTGTAGCAACAATGCCCATCTGGGAGGTTCTTATGTGGTCCTCAAAGTCGTCCCGCATCTGTTTCAACGCGTCTTTATCGACTATCGTCTTAGCATGATAGATACCAGTAATCTTTAAGGAAGCCATAAGACTTTTGGGAACCGTATCAAGCATACTGTTCAAAGCGCCTACGCTTCTCTGCAGGTCCCTGGTGTCCGGCCAGCCAAAGTCACTCCCGCCGCCAATGATAAGATTCTTCCCTCGGCGCCACTTGAGGTGGACAAGGTCACGATAGGGAATGATGTCATAGCCGCCGGAGCGCCAGCGGAATTTGATTTCCCAAATATTCCCGGAATCGTCGGTTCCGATTTCGATTTCAGTAGGATTCAAAGGCCACAGGGCTTTGAAGTATTTAGTGCTATTGCCATGACTGTCCGTTATCCAGTCAAATTCAGGATAAATGAAGCAGTTGCAGTCTTTAAGCCGGAGCCATGCGCAGGCCCGCAGAAAATCGCTTGTAGTCTGCAATGGATTTGGCTTCGCTCGAAAAAGTCTTGTGATCTCATCATTTTGGCGCTTTACTGTCTCGTCGCCAAAGACTACAGAAACAACAGACATCTTACCGATTTCCCTTGCTACACGGTCAATGCAGTTATTTACGTAGTCGCTGGCATAGATATCGGAGCCTCCGTAAGAAGTAACAGCCGTGCTGTCATCAAGGAGGCTGACCAGCATCTGCTGCTTAGTCTGTCCGCCGAAGATTTTTCTTAAATAATTAAACAGCACCTTGTCCTCCTTGGATTGCTAAATAGTCGGTTTTATACCGAAGATAAGTGGCCACTGCTATGATGTAGCCCAGGGTTCCGTCAATGCGGTTCTTACTCTGACCAAACTTTTTGACAGGCATCATCTGGCCGATGTTATTAAGCCGGATGGCTGTATTAGTAAGGCACCAGCGGTCTACCGGGTTGTTATTGTAATTAATCATGTGCTCCTTGAGATAACTTTCCAAGACTGACATGGGCCCGGAAAGACTATTGAAGTCCATTCCGATTCTTTCAAGCACGTCAGCTCCGAAGAGCTCAGCAATGCCTTTTTTGAAATCCTGTGAGTGCCAGTTATCATAGCCGATTTTAAATGGCGCCAGATGGTAATTGACGTAGAGGTCTTTGAACCAGTCCACTACCATAGAATCATCTACTTCAGTTCCCGGGCAGATAGTTACAAGCCCCTGCTTTGCCCATTCGTTATAATCCTTCTTTTCCGGGTTCAGGCCATTGTCTTCCAGGATAGCATTAGCTTTAATCTCCGGAATGAAATACATGGCCGTGCTTTTCAGGAGCCTTGTTTCAGGATCTACGAAAAGTGCTCTCGCGCAGCAGAGGTCTGTTGTTTCAGCAAGGTCAACGCCGCCCAGGTAGTACTGGCCCTGCAAGTCGGCAAGACTGAATGTCTCCGGATTATTGATGGAGGCCATGTCCAGCCATGCCGCGGCGCTGTTTTGCTTGATATTGAAGTCTTTCGCAAGGACGAATGATTTCGTAGCCGCATTATTACGAGCTTCGTTCACCATCTGCCGGAGAAAGGTCCATTTTTTAATGACGCCCAGGCCCGGATTGGATTTGTACCAGGATTTTTCATCCTGCCATACTTCCTCTTCACTGTCCTGCTGATAAAGAAAAATCAACCAGCGTGAACGGGGAGAATCATCTAGGAGCACCTGATGTGCTTCTTCCATTTCCTCGTCAAGGTAGCCATTATCGGTGAAGCCCTCGGTAGTAATTTCAATGTAAAGTGGTTCATCCTGCGTAGACAAGGCCTGCCGGATTGGCATTACAAGGGTGTTGTCCTTCATTTCATGAACTTCATCCACGCAGCCCACCTTGATGTTCTTGCCTTCTTTAGCGCCGGTGCGGGCGGAAAGCTTTTTAATACTCCCCTTATTCTGGAAGGAAAATTTCCCTTTGGCATGCTTCCGACTTTTATTCCCCCAGAAGATGCCCTTCAGGTTTCTATGGGTGCACCGGGCGATTTTGGGGCTTGCCTCCCTCATGGCGTCCGTCGCATCAAACATGATGCTCGCCTGGTCGTAATCATTGGAACCAAAGAGGATATTGGTTCCCATCTCGCCGCACACCCATTCAGCAAGAGAAATGGCGGAGATAAGTGGAGACTTGCCATTCTTTCTTCCGATACAGAGAAGGAGCCGCTGGAAAAGCCGGACAGGCTTCTTCAATTCCTCATCGTAAATCTTGAAAGAGTAAAGCGCTTCAATAATCGCCTTCTGCCAGATGGTAAGGATGAAGGGCTTTCCGGCGAAAGGCGCCTGGGCGTGCTTGCATTCTTTTTCGATAAAGGCGATGCGCTTGTTGGCGTCCGTGAAGTCCTTGATTATCTCATCGTCCTTGAGAAGCTCCAGAAGCTTTTCCATCTGGAGCTTGACGAGAGCCCCGACGATGTACTTTCCTGACTGAATGCCTTCCCAGTAACGGGTTATCCAGCAGTCGTCACTACTCGTAATCGTCCAGTCCGGAGTCATCGTCGTCATCCTTCTTGCCTAGTACTTTTGCCAGCTTAAAACAAATGTTTGCGTAGTTCGCCCTTACCTTCGGGAGGACCTTGGACACCGGGTTCTCTTTCTGCAATGCGGGATTCTGCGGGTTCACCTTGACCAGGCCACTTTTTTTAACCTCTCGATGTAATGCGTTTAATTCCACCCTAAGGCGAGCAGCTTCCCAAAACATCCCGTCCAGTAGGGCCAGCATATTGGCGTCACAGTCGGAAAATAAATTACGGAGGCGGTTGTACTCCGCTTCCTCGGTGTCGATTGTAGAAGCAATCGACGTCTTGTCTTTCTCAGTCTTTTTCATCTTCGGCCCTCCTTTCAGGGTCTGATTAATTCTTGCAAGAAAAAAGTCGAATTTTCGATTTTAATCGAAAACACCTGTCCCGCCCGGTCTTGATTTCTATGAAAAATTTTTTCGATGGCGGGGGGGTCTAATTCATTTTTGATAAGTTGCAAACCATTTTTTAATATATTTTTTCCATTCATCAGCAAAGATGCCTCGAGCTCCTGCGGCCGCTAAGCATTCGTCCTCACTTGCCTCGGTCAGGATGGCTTCCCCTCCGGTCTGCCGGAGTATCGCCTCGCGCATTCCCCTCAGAGGAAAGCCGCCGACGATGTAGGCATCCCGCCAGCCGCCGTACCTTGTCTTGACCTGATTGATCAAGTCATGATAGATAGCAAGCACATTACTTCGGAGGCAATCCGGTTTGTCGTAAAGGTCCAGTCCGGAGACTGCCCGGTAGAGCATATCCATGTCGATTATCAAATCGCCTCGTGTACTCATCTGGTTCACAAGGGTAGACTTACCGGAACATGGCGGACCATAAATCAAAAACACCTGCCGCTCGTGCTTGTGCCCGAAGCGTTCATGCTCAGCATTGTGGCAGTCAAAGCAGATGAGTTCCACGTTGTCCGGGTTGAGTGAGATGTCAGGATTGCTTACATTATCTTTTGTAAGCGGGATAATGTGATGGCCAATAAGCTCCGCAGTCTTGAACGCCATGTCCCTGCCGCATCGCTCGCACTTGGGCCCCCGCTTGATAATCAGCTGCCAGCGTAGTTCTTTCCATTCCTTTGAGTTGTAGAACCTTGCCGCCCAGGCCTCAGCCATTAGTAGTCACCCCATTCTACCGGCTTCCTGTGCTTCAACCAGAATATGGCAGCTGTAGAGTTTGGCGGGATCCATTTATGAACCACCTTTGTTTCTACAGATTTAACGGGCTTGCCATCCTCGTCAAGTATGGGCTCGCCCTTGGAAGTGAACGCGTCCTTGGTGAACGTGGTTACCTCATCCACGAAGTAGCCCCTGGCGGATTTGTACACCGCATTTTCTACGCGTCGGTCAGCAACTTCCTTCCCAAGCCTCAATGCCTCCGCAATCTCCGGATGCTCCTTCTTCCAGGTGTAGTAGGTTTGCTGGGCTATCCCCAAATGGTCCTTGTCACGGATCTGGGCGTCGGACAGGCCGTCCATGGCCCATCCTTTAATCTTTTCCAGACCTTCGGGTGTTACCCATTGTTTCCACTTGGCTTCCATGTCCTTCGCCTCCTTTGGGCAAAACAAAAGCGCCGCCCTATTAGGACCGCGCTCATGCATAATTCTTTATTGTATTATATCACGTTGTAGCAATGTAAGTTATGTCAAATCATGTAAAGTCACGTCAAATCATGTAAATCTTTTCCAAAAAATGTGTAGTTTCTTCCATATCCTCAAGAATGCCCAGGGCTCTCCGGCGTCTTTCATCCAGTCTCTGCCGGGTAAGGCTGTAGGCTTTCTCGAGTTTCTGCCAATCAAGACCTTCATAATACCTGGCTTCCAGAAGCAGACGGTCGTTGTCCTCCGGAAGATGCACAAGGATATCTTTAACCTGCTGCAGACTTTCGGTAAGCCTTTCAGTGTGCTTCCGGATTTTAAAATCAATATCCTTAAGTCCGTCCTCCAGCTGGATAATGACATCAGACAGGTCGCGGCTCTCACCGCCACAGATTTTAACCTTATCGTAGCTCACGCCTTTCAGCCCTGTGCAAAGTTCAATTCTTCCCTTGCGGACAAAGCTCAGCACGCTGATGCTTTCCTTCTCATAGGTTACGACTTGCCGGAGATACTCAAGCCTTCGCTCAACCGGAGGCAGCTTCCTATTTTCTTCTGGCATGTTTGGCCTCCTCTTCGGTGATGCTGGTGTAGCAGACTCCGGTCTTCCTATCCGCGATAATCAAGTCGTTCATCAGCTGATAGCCCGCCTTTTTAATCAGGATGCGGACAGTAGCGATGACGCGGAAAGCTGCCATGGCTCTGTTCTTTCTAGCCGCCTCCCGCTGTTCCTTCTGGTACCGGGCAAGCACCTGTTCATAAGTCGGGTCTTTATGGTAATGCACAGTGCGGTGCAGTCCTTCTTTTGGCATCAGTCCCTCCTATTCCACGCCTTCACGGCGTCGGTTACATCAAGATACTTCCTGCCTTCAGAGGCGATGCACCTCGGGTCAGTGCAGGCCACAGAGTAGAGTGCTTCCCCGCATCCACGATAGATGAGGATTCGCGCTTCTCCCCCGCAGAAAGGACAGGGCTCCAATTTCGCTTTCTTCACGGTCTCTTCATTTTCCTTCTGCTTGTAATAGGCAAGTGCTTCTTCTGCATAAGATGGTGTCATTTCAATACCTCACTTTCTAGGGTCAATGGGCACTCCGTGAAGAACGTCCACAGACCACTTCATGTACTGCAGAGCCTTTTCCATATCCTTGAGTTCCGTACCCTTGAAACGGGAACGAAGGATATATTTCAGGGCGTTGCCCTTACAGAAGCCATAGAGCTCCTGGGCGGTAAAGTACATCTGCATCACTTCGACAGGTTCCTTCTCCGCCGTCTGGTAATGCTTCTGGTCAGCGGCGGCGCCGGTAGCCGGATTCTCTAAAATCATCGAGGGCTTAGGTATTTCACTTTCTTTAATTTCATGAAAATCAGAAGACTTCACATCAAAATCCTCCCAGTTTAAAGACCTTTCACCCTGAACGCTCTTTTTATGCTTCAAAAAATTTCTAACATATTTCTTCACCCTGGCCTGAAGGTCTTTCACATCACAAAAACAATCATTATTCACAATCCATGCAATCTGTCTGAGTATGCTTTCCTGTACATCAATTGGAAGCCCATCAGGCAAGGCGGACATGGCCTGCCCTATATAATCTGCTTTACTTATTGCCGATTTTTCAGGAGTCATAATCATTTCCTCCATTCCCAAGTGCTGTCGATCAGACAGGAAATCAAGCCACGGTCAAGCAGTGCAGCCAGCACTTTCATCTGGCTTGTTGTCAGCTTCATGACGTTTTCCTTGTCGTACGATACAAAACCGTTGTACCAGACAAGGATAAAGTTCTTAAAGCCTTTCTTCCGCAGCCATTCGGCGCAGTCCATGTGGCTCGGACTCGCCAGAAAGATGAGGCCGTTATCGGTTATCACGATTTCGCAATACCTGATAAAGTGCTCCTTGTTGGCTTTGACCATCTTTAAAAATTCGTCCAGTGTAAAGGCAATATGCCGGTATCTTTCGTAAGGGCTCATAATGCTGCCTCCCCATCAAAATCTCAGTTCTTCAATGGACGCACCTTCATCTTGTACGTCTTCCTTAACCGTAAGAAAAGGGCACTTATTTACATCAACAACAATATTCGGATTAGCCCTCTGATGCTCCATTCTTTCAAAAATCCAATCAAGCGTAAGACGTACGACTTTTTTACTTGGAAGCCTATGGGTGGTAATAGCTTCCGATGTAAAGTCCCATGCAAATTTCGCAAAAAGGATAGGCACTATTTTAATAACCAGGTTAGTATAATCTGCGTAAATCCGTTGGGGATCAGTAATAATAGAACCAATGTCATTTCTTATGATAAGCATTTCAATTCCTCCTTTCAGTACCATCCTTTGATTTCCACACCGGCTTCGTCCTTGAGGCACTTAGCCAGTTCTTCGAGGGTAATGTAACCTTCTTCGTAGCATTTATACTGCTCCATGCAGAGATTCACGAACCTTTCCACCCGGCCGTCTTTGCGCATCAGTTCGCCGTAATGGTCATGGATAACCATAGCCGGAAGAGCCAGCATGAGGTTAAAGGCAAACTTGCAGCCCTTCGCTGTGGCTTCTTCCTTCATGGCGTCAATGTCTGACTGCTTAATGGAAATCATCGGGTCCTTTTTCTTGACGCCTAGACGGCGTCTTTCCTGTCGGTTCATTTTAATCCTCCTTTCCAGGATACTTCTCAACTGACAGATAGCTAAGGTCGGTCCGCAGTTTTTTGAAATCTTCCCACTCTTTGACAGTGAAATCCGCCGTTACCGGGAAGCGGTCAAAGTAAAGGGACAGGCGGTACTGCGGCGCCTTGTCCAGCCGGTTGATGTAGTACAGCATGGACCTTACGCACTCGGCCATGTCCTTGTTTCTGGCCGTGAGATAATCGTTCTCGGCCGCCAGGTCGTGCACCCGATTGACACTGCAGAGACTCAGAACCAGCGCCCCGCCTACAAATCCCATAAAAATCAGAATGATTGCTGTAAGTGCTGTCATGTTGACACCTCCTTTACAAGCATCTTAACCGCGTCCATCATGGCATCCTGTCCAAGGCGCTTAGCTTTCAGCGCCGCCATTACATGGGTATCAAGGGTTCCCTCGGCCACCAGGTGATGGATGATGACAGGTCCCTTCTGGCCCTGTCTCTGCAGCCTGGCGTTAGCCTGCTGGTACTGCTCAAGGCTCCAGGTCAACCCGAACCATACGATGATGTGACCACCTGCCTGAAGATTGAGACCGTAACCTGCGCTTGCCGGATGAGCCAGAAGCATTTCTATCTTACCGGCGTTCCAGTCTCGCACATCGTCAGCGCTTTTCAGCTGCCGGGCCTTGGGAAACTTTTTGAGGATCCTAGCCAGGTCACTTCTGTAGGAATAGAAGACCAGGATAGGATTTCCTTCATTGGTGCTTGCGATATCAGCCAAAGCATCCAGCTTGGCACTGTGCACCTCATGCATCACACCGTCATTGTCGTAAATGGCCCCGTTGGCCAGCTGGAGAAGCTTGTTGCTGACTGCGGCGGCGGATAAGGCTGTAATCTCTTCTCCCTGCATTTCGATGATGCATTCCTTCGACATAGTTCGGTAAGCGTCCATGCTCTTCTTGTCCAACTTAACCGGGATGATCACCGGCGGCAGAACGTCCGGCATGTTCTTGTAGTCCTCGCTCTTGAGAGAAATGCAGATGTCTGAAATCTTGTCATAGATTTCTTTCTCCGCGGCGGGATTTCTGACCTTCCAGCTGTAGACAATATCCTGATTCCGCTTGTCCGGAAGGAAATAGTTTGACCGGAAAGAGGTAAGACTCTTCCCCAAGCGCTTGCCGCCGTCCAGAAGGTAAAGCTGAGCCCAGAGGTCCATGAGGCTGTTAGGCCTGGGAGTGCCAGTCAGAAGGACTATCTTCTTAAAGCATCCACGGACTCGTCTAATGGCTCTCCATCGTTTTGTTTTTGAATCTTTGAAGGATGTGCTTTCGTCGAGGATCAGCATATCAAAGGGAGGCTTGTAATGAACCTGCTCCATCAGCCACGCAACATTTTCCCGGTTGATAATGTAGATGTCCGCCGGTGTGTAGAGTGCTTTCAGCCGTTCAGCTTTGCTGCCCAGAATCGTCGAAAACCGGAAGCCCTGAAACTGGTCCCACTTTTGAGCCTCATCCTGCCAGGTAGCTTCCGCCACGGTCTTAGGTGCAACAATCAGTACGCTTTTGATTTCAAAAAGGTTGTACATCTCCTCCAGGATGGCCATGAGTGCGATAGACGTCTTGCCAAGGCCCATACCCAGGAACACCCCGGTGCCGGGGTACTGCACGATATGCTTAGCTACAGCTTTTTGGTAATCGTGCGGAATGAACCGCATGATAATCACCTTCCTTCAGCCGGCAAAGCCTTTCTACCAGTGCCCTTGCCGTGTCCTTGTTATCTACGACTGCCACCCTGTGCCCCTTGTGATAGAGATACAGAAGGCAGAAACGCTGCACAGGTCTTGGCTTGCCGCCCGGTCTCTTGAGTTCTACGAAGCAGGTAATGCCTCCCGGAAGGCAGATGAGCCTGTCCGGTACGCCCAGTGTTCCTGGTGAAACAAATTTGAACGCCTTACCGTGCTTCTTCTTGACTTCTTGAACCAGAAATTTCTCTATGTCTCTTTCGTCGTTTTGCATAAATATCACCTTTTTGCTCCTCAGGGACTCTATCCCTTTGAGGGGGCTGTAAACGAAGTAAACAGAAAATCAGAAGTCTATATACCTATAGCTAATTAGGGGCCTGATTTTTTCCTAGGCCTCTAAATCCCCTATCTGTAGATTCTATATATATAATCTGTTTACATTGTTTACAAGTACTGAAAAGCTAGATAAATACGGGGAGAAAGCTGTAAACGGATTGTGTAAACAGACTTTTGACTCTGTTTACACTGGCAAGGCTATAAAAATCTTGCCAAACTTCTCCGTTTACAAAACTCAACTCTGTTTACACTTTTCACCGGGAAGAAGCATGCTATAAAAATTGCATTCATTGTATAAATATGCAATTCCAGTCTCATAGTCAAAGTCTTCTTCCGGTGCGAAAATGGCAATGTATCTTTTCCATGCTGCGGCAGGGTCTGGGTAGTGTTTCTGATATCTTTCCATCAGTCTCATGACCAGGCAGGCAATTTCATCCCAGGTCCTAAGGTTCAGAATCCTGGCAATAAAAGTATCGACGCCCTTCGTGCATTTGATGTCCAGCATGGCGTGCTGCATTCCCCGGCCCTCGAAGTTTGTGATTACAAACCAAAGATTCTGAGGGCCTCGGATGTGGATGGAGTAATTATCGTAGGCATAATCGAAATTTTTGCCCAAAAGCATTTTTATGAAATCTTTTCTATTGCGGAGTTTCATGATAATCACCTCCTCGTGAAGCTTCTCTGAATCCCATAGGGGCCGAATCTGTGTGTCGGCCCCAGTTTCCATCCTAAAATGTTAATCAGAATGGCACTGAGCTCCCGGCTGTCCTTGTTGGTGAAACTCGACTTATCTTTTTCAAAGGCCTCGCACCATATTTCCAGGGTGCAGACATATTCCCTTTCCTTTTCAATCTGGCCCTTCGGCCTTTCGTCGTACTTAGCCAGGTATTCACGGCGGTTAAAGACATCTCTGTTTGTCCAGTCCGCCGGAAGCTTCTTACTCAGGAAGTCTTCCACGATTCCGGCTTTTTCGCTTCCTTCTGTAAGGAGCGACTGCAGTCTTCGTGCTTCCTGTGCGGCCTCCGGAGGCAGGAGTAGGCTGTGGCAGCTTAGGTCTCTGTCAAAGCGCCTGACCATTTCCTCCTGCTTTTCCGGCGGATAGGTGGCCGGATTGATGTTTCTTCTTTCGAAGAATTTCAGCAGGGCTTCCTGTGATTCTACTCTCCAGTATGCGAACACCTCGGCCCAGATGAGGCCTCGGTTCTTCTTCAGCGCTTCCATCTTCCCCACCGTCGTTTCAACAACGTTGTCCGGCATGTACTCGCCGCCGGAACCAATGCCACAGAGTACTGGCCAGAAGCGGCGTCCACCGGTCCTGTCCTTGAGGAAAATGGTGTCGTTCGTGGTCGCGGAGAAGACGCACTGGCGAGGATACTCCTGCGTTCTTCTGCCATAGGCAAGACGGAACTTGTCGGAAGGTCTTGAAAGGAAGGCCTTGATCTGGTCGTTATCCGCCTTGTTCGTGGCCTGCATTTCGGAGAGCTCGTCAATCCAGGTCCCCATCAGCTGCTCCATCGGGTCCTTCCCCGAAAAGCTGGTGATGCTGTCATTGAACCAATCGCCGCCCAGAATCTTAAGGAGAGTACTCTTACCGATGCCCTGGGGCCCGGATAAGACAAGACATTGGTCAAACTTGCAGCCGGGAATGTAGACTCTGGCCACAGCGGCCTTAAGGAATGTCTTGGTGACGGCCCTAGTAAAGTCGCTGTCCTTTGCCCCCAGATAGTCCACCAGAAGCGTAGGCACCCGCTCCACGCCGTCCCATGTGAGTCCTTCCAGGTAATCCCTTACCGGGTGGAAACGGTTATCCAGCATAACCTCGGTCAGGACGTCATCGATAAGAGCCTTACGGTCTATCTTGTAATGCTTGCTGAGATAGTTTCTGAGGCAGGCGTCGTCAGTGTCGGACCAGATGGGGGCGCCGTCCACCTTTCGCCAGGGTACGTCCTTTTTAAGGAGATACTTGTGCGAAAAGAGGTCGAGTCCGAAGTGGTCCTTCAGAAGCGGGTCATGGGTGAGAATCAGTTTGAGGTTGTCCACGCTCTGGGCGATGTGAAGGCTGTTGCCTTTGCCCTCCATTTTGAGGTCATCCGTCCATGACGTGTCCGCCTCCTCTCCGTCCTCCCCTGCCTCCTTAAACATCTGCTTGAGCTCTGCTGTCTGTTCGCGGTTGTACTCCCGCATTGTGGCCTTGTCGGCCTTGGCGAAGTCCATCATGGCCATGTAACTGGGCAGACGGTTAAAGGGAGTATCCGGCTTCACATTCAGGTCAAGCTGCCGGTACTTATGAAGCCTCAGGAAGTCAAAGGCATTGTGTTCCTCTCCCCCGGCGGGGTCCGTCGAGTGGAAAGACAATTCGAATTTCCCATCATCAAAGATGACAAGGCCGCCGAAGGTTGTGCCCTTGTTGTAGGTCCATCGATTTTCGTCCGTTGTCGGAGAGTAGACGTCCGGAAGGAAGTTGGTGATAACATCCTGGATAGTATAGGCCCGGCAGAAAGCGCCAATGAGGCCCTGCTTAGTAGTAGGATCCTCCGCTTTAGCCGCGGTTTTCCGGATGCTTACTTCCTTGGGATGGAGCGGCCAGGAGGACGTGTCCTTCCAGTTGTCGTACTGGGCGAGCACCTTATCCGGGTCCAATATGGGCCCGTCATTGTACTTGAAGATGTAGGTGCCATTTGACGGAGTAGACGGGAAATGCATGAGACGCTCCGGTTCGAATGTTGTTGGGTCCATGGCCTGCATTCCGATTTTTTCCGCCGCCTTGCGAGCGACGGCCTGGTACTCATCGGGCGTCACTTTTCTCTTGAGTGGGATAATAATGCGGAGCCTTGGCGCCTCTGCTGTGTGGCTGTGCGTGCTATAAAAGCACCAGGCGCCATGGCCCAGTTTAGCCGGTAGGGCGTCGGGGAAGTCTCTGGTGCCGCTGTCCGCATCCAGCGTGAGCAGCTGACGGTAAAGCACATTTGACTTAAGACGGCGGCCGTCCTTGAGTCTTCCGCCGACGAATCCGCCTACATCCTTCCGGGCGTCTTTTTCCGGCTTTGAGAAATGATGGTATTCTGCCACGGTCTCCCCGGTCCTTGCGGTCTTGGAGAGCCTTTCAACCATCTGGCTCCATGTGACTTCCCTCTGCCGCCAGACCTTGGTAAAGCGGTGCGGCGCCGTTGAGATGGCAACCTTGATATCGTTCTTGAGCTTAAATTCCAACTGTTCTCACCTCCATATCATCCGTTTCTACTTTGAGCCGCTTCCGTACTGCCCAGGCTTTGACTGCCTGAAGCAGGGCGGGGCTCTCTTTGACTTGCTTGTTGCAGGGCAGTTTCGCCTGCATTACCGCTCCTTCAGGAACACTGACCTCAATGCAGACAAGCGGTTTTCCTTTTACGAAAAATCCGACGATGGCCGTGTTGTGCTTTTCTACCTTTCCCTGGTAAGTGGCCACGCAGTTGTGGAATCCAGAGCCCCATCTCTTGAGGGTGTGGCTGTCTGTAGCCAGAGAGAAGACGCCTTCCGGTGTATCCTCCGCAAGGCGCCGGTCTGTGCCCCCCCTTTGCGCCCTCGTAGAACAAGACGTTTTCCGTAACCTGCTTATTAAATTCCTTCACAAGCCAGTCATGGATTTCCTTCGGCTTGAGCCTTGTCCGCCAGAAGAGGCGGCGTCTCTCCCGCTTGAGATTGAAATAAGTATCGGAGCAGTCCACTGTGGCACCCCATGGCTGGCAGAGCACTAAATGGAGTGCCTTGTCCTCCCCTTTGAGAAGGGAAAGGAGCTTGACCAGCCGCAGTCCGGAGCGGATGTAGGCCATGCTGTGGACGCGAGTGTCAACATTAAAAGCAATCCACTCGAAAGCGGCGGCCTGCCTTTCCGGCGCTTTGAAAATCTGCATGAGCTGCTTAAGGACGAAGTAAGACCGGATGGGCGCCTTGGCCAGCACTTCAAGGACCGGTTTTGCTACCGGGCTTTTCACAGCAAATTCTATGGCGCTTCTGTAGTTTCTTTTTCCCGCCATGCTGAGGAGGTCATAGTAAATCATGTCAGGGGAGGAAATGTTGGCATACGTATCTCCTGAGCCGTGAAATTTGAAGCGGCGTTCGATGGTGGCCCGAAGGTCTTCCTTACTGAGGTTAGGCGCTTCCGGGTAGAGCATCCGCCATGCCAGATTGCGGAGGAGATTGTTAAAGACTCCGGTAAATCCATACTCGCCCCCGCTGATGGGGACGTAGGGCGACGGGAGCTTCCGGCCTTCCGCCTTCTCCAGGTGCCGCCGGAAAGCCTGTGTCAGAACCTTTGCAAAGTTATAGATTTCTTTCTTGTGGTCCTTCCAAAAATAGGAGCCGCGGCCCAGGAAATGGAAGGGCGTGCCGTAGATGCTGATAACAGGCCTCTCTTCTTTGCCATCGCCGCGGAGGTTGCTTCCCGCTTCGGACTCGCTGTCATCTTTGGGATAGCGGAAGATAGCAAGCTCCATTTTCTGCGTGCGGTTGATAAAGATGTCCTGCCAGTTGGAAATGCCCTTTTCAGGAAGAAACCAGTAAAAGGTTTTGCGGCTCTTGAAATCAAAACGAATGTGGGCGGTGCTCGCCCGATGTTTTTCAATGCCGTAATGTTTTTCGCCGCTGATAGACTCGAAAGAAAGAGCGATGTCAAGAAAGTCCTTTCCTTCCTTTAAGGTCAGCTTGGCATTGACTGGGATGTAGTGTTCCTTGGACGCCGTCCAAAAGAGGTCCTTCGGTCCCCTGACGTAGTAGTCGAGCTCCTTCCCGCACCGTGGACAGGTGAAGTGATCGCCTTCATAGGTGTAGCCGCCGGGTATATTCATGAAATTGAAAAAACTGAAAAATGAAAATCCGCAGTCAGAATGGTAGGTAAGGCTGGCCTCCCGTCCCTTTGATTCGAGGTCCGGGAAGTCATGCGTGCTTACCGGAAAGCGGATTACATCATAGAGCTTTTTAGCACGGATAACGGCTAATGTTTCCATGATGTTCCCTCACTTTCTCTTAGAAAAGGTCGTCCAGGCTGTCGTCTGCGGCAGGCTCTTCCGCCTTCTCCTCCGCTTTTTCTGCAGGCTTGTCCAGGCCATTCTTCCAGTCCAGGGCAAGGATGATAATCTGGGACGCCTCGGCGCAGTCCTCGCAGTACTGGATAGCCTTATCTACCTTTTCCAGTGTTTCGGCCTTGGCGGCATTTTCTTCAAGGTGTTTCTTGAAATCTTTGAGTACTGCGGCTCCCTGCAGGCCGATGTCCACCTGTGGCTGCATCTGATATTTGCTAAGCATTGTTTTAGCCTCCTAATTTTGTACGATTCCTGCAGAAGTCTTCCCAGTCAAAGACCGGGTGCTTCTGCGTGGCCATGTTGTACATCATGACCTTGATAAGTTTTATGGCTTCATCTGCATCAATCTGTTTGCTGCTGTAGGGGATGCCGAAATAGCAAGGCGCTTCCCCTTTGATGTGAATTTCGAACCTCTGCTTGTAAGGTGTGAAATCCAATGTGATGCTGATGATGTCATCCACATTGACGAGCTTTAGGTCACCGTCAAAGTCTTTGAAAAGAAAGTACTTTGTCATTTCTCCGGCCTCCCATCGATAAATACGGAGATGTCGTCCTCCGGGTTGACGCCAAACTTAGCGCCGTTCTCCATCGAGATAAGAGCATCTTCATTGGCTTTGGCATTCTTTACAATTTCAGTAAGCAGTTTCTTCTGCCTGGTGAGCTCTTCGCCCGGCCGGGCCACCTCCTCCATAGACTTGAGGAGGTTTTCAGATTTCCACAGCGTCTGCCGGTTACAGCGGTAGATTCCATGGATATTGGTTACAACTTTAGTCCATTTCATATAGTTCTCCTTATCTGTTCGTCACCCAAAGAAGCTTTTCCTTCGCTCGCGTTGCCGCGGTGTATCGCCACTCGGCCTGGAAATCCGGATTCTTGTAGTCATTCCAGGAATCATCAACCACCACAACAAAAGGATATTCAGAGCCCTGAGAGGCATGGCAGGTGATAGCATAGGCGTAATCAAATTTGTTGTATGCCAGGTCATGGAAGGTCGCATCTTTCGCGCAGTCCGGAGTGAAGTCAAACAAGAAGTGATTTCTTGGAAGGCTTCGCACATTGGATGCCGTGCCGGTCATGCCCTTCACCAGGCTGAGGTCACCAATGCTCTGCGAGAAGACAATTCTTTCCCAGTCGTTTTCCCGGCGTACAATCTTCTCACCTTCGTTGAGCCTCTCTTCCCGCCGGTAGAACTTCCTGGCCTGGTCGTTGAGGACCTCCCGGGTCTCGTTCTTGGCGCAGATAATCTGGTCAGCCTTCTCGAGGATCCTCGGAAAGTGTTTGATCAGAAAATCAGGCCGCACCACTTTGACATCTGGCCCGGGAGGAAAATCCTGGGCCTTGGGTTCCCATCCTTTTCTGAGCTGCATAGCAAAGAGCGGGATGCGGTTCCCATCGGCCTGCCTCATGATTTCATCCAGCACGATATCCGGATTTTTGAGCATGTTGGAGAAACAGTCGCCCACTGGAGGCAGCTGTCCAGGGTCGCCAATGGCAAGGACCGGAATGCCAAAGCTGAGAAGGTCAGCGGCTACATCCGCTCCTACCATGGAGGCTTCATCTACAATGATGAGCTTAAACGGCAGGGAGTCTTTGAGATGCCTTTCGTAGTAATAGCGCTTCGCGGCCGAATCGTATCTTCTTTTGAAGTTGTAGATAGCGGAATGGATTGTTCTTCCGGGCATTCCTTTTTGGCGCATCACACAGGCCGCTTTGCCCGTGAATGCACAGAAGAGAGTATCCTCATCCTTCGTGAGCATCTTGGCGATGGTTGTAGCTGTCGTAGTTTTTCCGGTGCCCGCGTAGCCCGCCAATTTGAAGATCTGCTTATCCGGATTCCGAAACCAGGCCTCCGCCATCTCGACGGCCTGCTTCTGTTTCTGATTGAGTTCCATGTTTTCACCTCAGTCTTTCATATAGTAGTAACCCTCGAAGCCGTCGGAGTTCTTGATCAGCCCTTCTTCCCAGGGCTCGTTCATGCACATGAGCCGCTTGACTTCCTCAAGGCTTCCTTCGCCCTCAGGCCGCTCCATGATGCACTCATCATGCACATGCATCAGGATTTTGTAGCCTGCGTTCTTGAGCCGGAGCATTGCTGCGGCAAGGCTGTCCCGGGCGGTAGCCTGCGTGATGTTTTCGACAAGTTTTCCGCCGTAGGTTTCAAGCCTTCCCCATTTCCTGGTAGTCTGTTCAAGGCCTTCATAGGTTAGAGCCTGCCGCCCAAAGCGGTTGGGCTCAATGAGCGGATGGAGGTAGATGAGCAGCCGCCCGGAGGGAAGTTTTATCAGCAGCCGGTCATCCCGGCAGTTGAACCCGATCCTGGGCATCCCCGGGAGGAACCAGGGCTTAGGCTTCTTTTCTACATAGCCCATGTTGAGAAGCTGTACCCGTCGGCGGTTCTCCAGAGCGGCCTCGATAAGGTTTTTTTGGTTATCTAGGCCTGCCTCGTGGATGATGGTGGAAGACTTCGGGCGGTCTTCCGGCCTCAACCTGGAGAGTCGGTCAACCACCTTGGCGAGTGCAGGGTCGGCATCGAGGTGCCATGGTGTGTATCCTCTCTTGGCCCCCCTGAGCTGTAGGACCGCATTGTAGGCGCAGGCTTCTACGTTCGCCCACAGCTGCGGGATGTGGGGAGATGATTCCCGCCATTTCACCACGATTTCTTTGAGTTCCTCATCTGAGAGTCCCATCCGGTCGGCGCCCATAGCCTTCAGGGCTCCTATAGCGCCCTGGTAACCAAGGGCCAGTTCGGCGATTTTGCCTTTGGCCCTGAGATGTCCGTTGATGCCGTGTTTTTCAACAGGCACCTTGAACATGGCGGATGCGGAGGCACAGTATATGTCTCCATTTTTTGCAAAGACTTCACGGCGCCATTCTTCATGGCTCAGCCATGAGATGACTCTTGCCTCGATGGCCGAGAAATCCTGTACCAGGAATCGGCTCCCATCCGCCGGAATGATGGCGGTTCGCACTAGCTGTGACAGTGTATCCGGTACGTTCTCAAAACAGAGTTCCAGTCCGTCCAGGTCCCCGGAAAGGACCAGGTTTCTGGCGCTGTCCAGTTCTTCAGCCTCCATGTTGTTCCTGGGAAGGTTATGCAGCTGGACGATGCGTCCTGCCCATCTCCCTGTCCGCATGGCTCCGTAAAACTGAAACATTCCATGCACCCGGCCGTCAGATGTGACCGCCTCCTGCATCGCTTTGTACTTCTGCACGGAGGTCTTGCCTAACAGCTGCCGGATGCGCAAAACCCGGGCTGTTGTCTCGCCTAAAGGCGTGGCTAGTAAATCAGCTATGTCCTGTTTGGCAAGGCCTCTCAGGGGCCTTTTGAGCTGTTTTTCAACCCAGTCCTTTAACTGGGTGACACTGTTAGGATTATGAAGCCCGGTAAGCTGCCGGGCTTCCTCCGTAAGTCTTTCCTTGTACTCTGTGTTCATCCGGATGGCATTATCTACCAAAGTCTGATTGATTTTCGCGCCGTTGCCGTTAATCCACTGGTCGAGGAGCCAGTACTTGTGCTCCTCTTCAGAAGGCCTGTATTTGATGAGCTTCTTTCTTATAGCTCTTTCTACTACGACATCCTGGCGATTGTACTCTATGTACGTCGCCCATTTGTCCGGGGCATCCTTCGGATAGTTTCTGGTTCTTCCCTCATTGACCTTAGAAGGCTTGCAGGGCTTTGAGAAATAGTTAATCAAAGCCTTGCCTCTTGCGTCCTTCTGGTTATCCGCACCGAGTTTTAGGATTTTGGCTACATTGGCCAGGCCTGTCGGTAGCGAATTGTACAAGGATAAGACGCTGGAGCACTCCCAGCACTCCACCGGCATATCCGGAAAGTATTTCCGGAAGCATGTCATCTCGAAGTTGGCATTGAATGCCGTCTTCAGGATTCGCTCGTCGTACAAAGCATTGATAAACCACTGGGGAAGCTGTCCATTGGTCTTAGTGAGGTCCAGCACCTCCACGGGTTCGTCATTGAAGGCGTACCCGCAGAGGAGGATTTCAAAGTCCGGTGAGTCCACGTACTTGTAGACTCCGTACTTGATGTCGTTGCTGCTGAACGTCTCAAGGTCTATCCCCAGTGTTGCCACGGGGGCCATGGTTAGTCCCCTACTTTGGTGTTGTAGACTTCATCAGCCAGGTACTTGCTGGCAGAGAATTTCGCAACAGTATGGGCTGGAACTATAACCGGCTTTCCCCCGGGAATTACTTTCTGGGTTTCTCCGCGTTTACGAACAGAGAAGGAGCCGAGTCCTGCGATGGATACTTTGTTCCCTTTATGAAGCTCCTCCCGAACGGCGCAAATGAAGGAAGCAATGATGGCCTGCATGTCCTTTTTATGGAATTTCTTCTCCAGCTGGTCATTGTAAAGTCTATCAATAATCTTATTTGTAGTAATGTTTTCCATGGCGTTGTCCTCCCTAGCGATTAAAAGATGTCATCATCAGCGGATTCGTCGGCGGAAGAACCGTCGGAGAAGCCGTCATCAAAATCAGAAGCACTGACAGAAACGCCGCCCAAGGCATCTCCATCTTTCCATTTCTGCAGAGCTACGAGGCTTGCCCCGATGCCGAAGTTGCCGGAGCGGTTGTAGCCATAGAACTGGATAATGGCCCTTACATAGCAGCCGGAGTACACTTCCGCTTTATCAATGATTTCGTTTCCATGACGGTCGAAAATCTTCGGACGCTGGGTTTCAGAGGCCTTAACATTGATGAAGTAGCTATTGGTGTAGGCTTCATCACCGGGGCGGTCGGCATCGCCGTCGCGGAGAGGAATGCGGAGACGCTTGCTGTGGATGTTAGCAGAGCCGCCTACTTTTTCAATGACCTTTGCATTGGTCATCATGGCCTTGATTTTTGCCTTGATAGCTCTGAGGGTCTTGTCATCATCCTTTCTGATGATGAGGGAGGCGGAGTAAACAGGCTTTCCGCCATTCATTGGCGCACGAGGTTCCCAGATGTTGGCATAAGATAATCTAACAGGACCGGTGAGTACTTTGTTTTCTTTTAACATGGTTCTTCATTCTCCTTTTTCAAAAACATTTTTGATTTCTTCCACCCGGTTGATGCTGAGTTCCGGACGCTTGTCCGACTCCGGCACCAATGCCGGGCTTCTTTTTGTGGTTTCCATATTCCCTCCCAAAAGGGCTTCGAGCTTTTTTGCGCCGCAGAGCTTTTTGAGTTCGGTCATGGTCTGCAGCGACTGGGGCTTGTAAATCTCCTCGGGTTTGTAGCCTGCTTCAAGGAGCTTTCCGGCGGCAAGGTCTGGATTGATAATCTTCCTTACCGAGCGGCCTGCTACGAGCTTCAGCCCGGGGAGCTTCCTGCCGTCCATGGCCTGCATCAAGGCGTAGGTTTCGATGTCCTCCAGCCAATTTTTGATTTTCTTGGCCTTGAGTACGATTTCCGAAATCTCATCCGGCTGGAGCTCCTGAGGCATTTTAAACGCCTCTTTTAAAGGCGCCGTCATGTAGTCGGCGTAGGTTCTGCAAACCGTCCGACAGCGGCAGAAACGGCAATGGTCTCCGGCCACTGGTTTGCCCTTACCTTCAAAAGCAAGCAGCGCCCGCTGATGGGCGATGGCTCCCCAGGCTTTGAGGTCCTCCACTGACATCTCTTCTGAAGAGACGTTTCCAATCCTCGGCTGGATGATGGTCATGCGGACCTTATCAAAGCCCCAGAACATTTCCTGCGCCTCGATGGCGCCCAGCGCGTAAAGCCTCATCTGGCTGTTGCCCTGGGCAGAGACCTCAACGCCTTTGCCATACTTGAGGTCGCAGACCTCAAGAATCCTGTCCGAGATGATCAGGCAATCCCCCGTGCCGAATCCTTCAGGCACGTATTTGGAAAAGTCGAGGTGCTGTTCTATCAACAGCTTCGCGTCAGGGCTGGCCCGTCTGGCCTCTGTGAATTTCTCCACTACGGTGTCTACATAGCTCTGGATGGCTTCTTTCATTTCAGCATCATCAGAGACTACTTCCGGGTTGCCGCCTTCCCGGAATTCCTTCAGCGTTTTTTCCGCCAGCGCATGGGCTTGCGTTCCTTCTTCCGCATAGGGAGACGACTTATCCGGAAATTTAAGCTCCCACCGGGCAGATGGGGAGCATTTAAGCCAGCGATGGCTGGCACTGGCGGAAAGGATGGCATGTGCGCCCATCAGATGTTGACCAGGGCCTTAAATTCGCCCAGGTCCTCCTCGCTAATGTCGGAGACCTTTTTGTAGCCTTTATCCGTGAGCCAGCGTTTAATGTTGGCCTTTCCGTCTGGTACCTTATGGCAGTACTCTGCGCACATGGTCCGAAGGTCCGCCGGTGAGGTCTTTTCTTCCCTCTTGGGCTCTTCCTTCTTCGGAGCCGGTTCCGGTGCAGGTGTTGGTTTCATGTCCGCTTCCTCGGGCTTCGGTTCCTCTTTCTTCGGAGCCTTTGCAGGAGCTTCTTTCTTTGCGGCCTGCTTTTCAAGTTTTTCCTTGGCTTCCCTTTTCACTGTATTAATCACGACCTCGGTCACTGCCTTTGCGGCGGCAGGTGTGAGATTCTGTTTCGGTGCTTTCAGTTCCAGAAAGTCAGAGACTTCCAAAAGTACTTCTCCCGGTGTTCCGTTGAATTTGATTTCCATAATGCTTCTTCCTTTCTCTTTGAAAAAATGAGATAATGTAAATGAGGTTTCATTTCGGGGGAGATGAACCTCCGGCCTGCTTTTTAGCAGGCCTTTTTGCTTGCATCAGTCTTTCCGGTGGCACATCCAGCGCCCAGGCGATTTTTAACAAAGTGCTTGCCGAGGCCTTCTGCTTGCCGGAGAGAAGGTTGCTGATGGTGCTTTGAGGGACTCGGCTCATATGCGCGAGAGTCTTCTGCTCCACCTTTTCCGCGGCCATCAGCTTTTTGAGAGCAAAACGGTCAAGGGGCTTCATGTTGCGGAAGCGTTCTCGGCAAGGTGCTTCTTCCTTCGCAGTAATGTCTGCGTAGGGGATTTTGAGGGCGTCCGCTATCATGTCAGCCTCCATCCGGGTTGCATCATCTGTCAGGTTCCAGATGACATCAATCAGCCGGTTGTAGCTGATGCCTGTCCGGCGGGAAAGTTCCCGGTCTGACCAGCCCAGCTGGAGGATGGTGCGTTGGATTAAATCACAATCAAGAATCATGGTTATCACCTCCTTTCATGCGAAATATTTGTAATCTGCTTCGGCGTATTCGATTTCGGAAATCTTTCCAATGCACTCGCAGTCGTTACAGTTGAGTAGGAGCACCCAGACTCCCCCGCCAAACTGCTTGACCAGGGCGTTGTGGATGTCTGTGATGGTGAGCTCTCCGCCTTTAGGCGCTTTAATAAGGTAATGCGAGTGATTGAGGTTGTCGTAAACTGCTTCAAATTTCAGTTTCATTGTTAATCACCCCCGAAGGAGTCATCGAAATCGGGCGCAGTAATGACTCCCTCTTCGTCCGCGTCCTTGGTGTACAGGGCTAATGGAATTTCATCTCCTGCCTCGTTTTTGCCTGTTTCAAGGAATTTCGTGTGCAAATCAATGTCTCCCTGAAGGATGGCAAATTTACAGCAGGCTTTACGCTCTGAAAAAAGAAAGGTCAGTCCTTTCTTTGCGTCTCCACCTTCATCCTTGAAAGAAACTGCCCAAAGAGTTGTTTTACCGTCTTCTGGGTAAGCAGGGAGCTCGTCGCAAAAGGAAAGATGACTTGGGTAAGAATACATATCGGAATCGTTGTTAAAGGTTCCAATGATAAGTACCTTTGGGTTATCCGCGGGGTGAATTTTTGAAAGAACGAGATCAGTGCCTTTTACTTTCTTTTCTGAGTCGTTGTCGTAAATCAGTGAATTTATGATGTCTTTGTCTGTAATTACTCTTTTCAGCATTATGTTTTCCCCCTTTACAGCTCTCTTGCCGCCTTCACCCGGATAATGATTTCCTTCCCGGGCTGCAGATGGCCCGGGTCGGTGATGTGGTTGTCCTGCATTACCTGCCATGTGAGTTTGCACATATCCACTTTATCGGTGGCTACCTGTCCTACTATTCCCCAGAGGGTATCCCCTGCTTCAATCGTCCGATGGTACTCCACAAGGGAGGTCATTGTTGTGTCGCGGTAGTAGCCATAACCGATGGCTCCGGCGGCAAGGGCAACACAGAGGACGGCGCCGATGCGTGACCAGCGGATTCTTTTGAGTAAAGTCCTTTTCATAGCGAGCCTCCTTTACTCTGCGTCGTCAGGGTCGCCGTCCAGAGCTACATTGATAAGGCTGAGAGCAGTTTCGTACGCATCTGCCTTGCCGCTGTAAAACATTTTGATGAGGTCGCTTTCCCCATCATCGCTTCCTGCCGCGTAGGCGCTCTCCAGAAGGTCCTGGAGCTCATTGCGGAGGGAAGCGATTTCTTTAGCGTCGAGTTCTGACTTCATTTACACCAAGCTCCTTTCCGGCAGAGCAGACTATGTTTGCCGCTTCTTCCTGGCTCATGATGCCAAGGCGGACGATGGTGTTGAAAACGGCATCCCGTTCATTGCCAATATCGATAAGGTAGAGTTCTTTACTCTTCCAGTCATCCATTTCGACATCATCCAGGTAGTCGCCTTTGTCATAAAAGCGATGTTCATATTCTCGGATGGCGGTTATGATACGAACCTTTTTTCTTTCAGATTCGTAAAGGAGCCCTTTTGCTCGCTCCCTTAGGGTTTCGCCTAAAGTCTCATCAAGCATTTAAATCCCTCCCTGTCTTTTCATACTCAGCAATAACCGCGTCCAGCGTTTCCGGCCGATAAAGAAATTTCGAACCGAACCGGATAGCTTTCACGGTTCCCTTCTTTCGGAGGCTGCGAAGAGACCGGTCAGAAATTCCAATGTACTTCGCCGCCTCTTTTGAACTCAACAGGCCTTTCATGGCTAGCCTCCTTCCTGTTGGGATTTCTCAACCCTACGGGTAAAAAAATACTGATAAAAATCGGCGGGCTGGATGCCCAGTTTGTCGGCCATGGCAAAAATTTCATCCTGCGAAAATTCGGATTTATTGCCCAGTTTCAGGGAAAATGTAGACCGATTCATTCCGATAACGTCGGCAAAATTAGACTCAGAACCATACTGCCCACGGATAGCACCGCGAAGCATTCCGTAATCGTATTCCATCGTATCACCTCCTCGTTGTGTTATCTCAACTATAGCACCGTTGTTGGATTTTTGCAACAATTTTTTTGATTTTTACAACAATTTTTTGGATTTTCGCAACAATCAAGAGTATAATATAGTAAAGAACCTTGTAATCCGTTTTTTAAGGAGGAAAATATTATGACTGAAATACAGGGCAAGCAATTTGCGGCTAGATTACAACAAGCCATGGATGACCTGGAAATGTCCCTCACTGATTTGGCGCGACTGTCCAAAGTAGATAAATCGGCAATTTCCCGATATTTAAAGGGAAGTTATCTGCCCAAGCAAGTTAATCTTTCACGCCTTGCCGATGCGCTGCATGTTGATGAAGGCTGGCTCATGACCGGTGTAAAGCAGAAAGCTAATAAATACGGGCCCTCCCTTCCTTCTGGCCGGTATCCCTTTATCCCTGAATCAATATCCGCCGGAAAGCTTGAAGAGGTGGAAGCTAATACTTCACTTCCCTATATTTCCATTCCGGATGTCTGCTTAGGTAAATATGCAAAAGATAGAGATTTATATTTCATGACCGTAAATGGCGAGTCTATGAACCGGGTTATCCCAAACCATTCGCTTATCGCGGTTAAATCCCCCATAGATAAAGAGAGTCTGAATAATGGCGATATTGTTGTGGCCTCTAGTAATGGCTCCTATACTGTCAAGAGATTTATCAATGACAAAGCCAACGGGCGCATTATTCTCAGGCCCGATTCCACGGATATAGTTTTTTCTGATTTGATTTTTACTGATGAGGAGGTGCAGGATTTAAGAATCTTTGGGAAAGTAGTTATTTATTCCGTTGTTCTTTAAGGAGGTACGTATTATGAAAAAGATTCTTCTGTTTTTATCGGCTGTTCTTTTGGCCCTGCTGGCCCCGGTCTATGCAAAGGCGGCGGTCCCCTCTGCTATTTCCCAGTCTGCGCCCGTTATGGCTACCATGTATGGAGGAAACGGCTATTTTATGGGTTTCATTCATAAGGAGCAGGTTGACGAGCTGCATAAAGCAACGGAAAGCTTTGTGACCTATTCTGGATGCCGTTTAGATCCGGATTTCCGAGCTAAAGCGGATAATTATATTACGGACCATCCCTGCTACGGCAAGCCTTCTGCGGCGTGGCTGCAGGAAATGGGTAAGGCCCTGGGCGCGGATTATGTAAATTATGTGGACATCAATGTGGACAGCTTCCACGCTCCCGGATTCTTCCACACCACCGTTGAGGGCATGATTACCACAACCGTCCGTACTATCCGCATAGCAGATGGTGAGACTGTCCTCAACGCCAAGGCGTCCCAGGAAGGCAAGATTGAAAAGACCGCCCTGCAGTGCGCACTGGCCGCGCTGGAAAACGCTAAGCAGGTAGAAAAAGAAAATCACATCATTTTTGTTAAAAAGTAGTTTTTATGCAATTTAAAAGCCGGTGCTTAAGTTGCAATTAAGCACCGGCGAGGGAGGATAACACGCGGATTGCATTATCCATCCCTATTATAACACGAAGGAGCTGATTACATGGCTACTTTTGTTAAACGTGGGAAAAAATGGTTCTTTATTGTTTCTTATTATGGTAAGGATGGGAAGCGCCACCGCCACGAAGAGCCTGGAGGCGCTACAAAGGAAGAGGCCCAGAAAGCTTTCCGAGCGCACATCCGGCAGGCTGACGCTACCGGAGAGTACATCAAGCCTGAGAACATCACTGTGGCCGACTTCATGGCAGAATGGCTTGAGAAGCGAGTCAAAGAAAATAACAAGCCTGCCACCTATAACCTATACAGCCAGCTTGTAGAAAATCACATCAATGAGGCTTTTGGAAGCAGGCTCCTCCGGAGCATCCGCACCAGGGAGCTGCAAGACTGGCTTTTAGAGCTCAAGAAGGAAGGCGCCGCACAGTCTACGGTTAAAGTTGTCCTAGCCCTCCTTCGCGGCAGCTTTAAGTGGGCGGTCGCTAATCGGGAGTACATCCTCATCAATCCGGCCGTGAATCTTACCATGCCCCGTTATGATAAAGCGCCGCGGGCCCCCGCAGTCTTTACGCAGGAAGAACTTGATAGCATTTTTGCTTTTTATTCTGAAGGAAAGAAGTTGTTCATTCCTATCCGGATTGCTTACTACACGGGGATGCGCAAAGGGGAAATCCTGGCGCTCAAGTGGCCTGACATTGACCTTTTTGGCCGCTCTATCACGGTAAGTAGGACACTATACGGCGACGCGGCGAATGCTCCCAAGACAAAGAGCAGTTACAGGCAGGTCAGCTTCGGTCAGCGCCTCATGAATGACCTTGTGAAGCAGAAACACTGGCAGGAGAGCAATGCAGAGCTCTGGGGGCCTGACTACATCCCCTCCCCCTATGTCTGCACCCGGGAGGACGGCAGTCAGATGACCGCCAACGACATCAGGGCCTTTGAAAAGTACTGCAAGGTTCACTTCGGCGGTCATTCCTTCCATACTTTCCGCCACACCCACGCCACCCGCCTCATCGCTTCCGGCCGGTTTCCGCTGGAGTACGTTGCTAAGCGTTTGGGGCATTCAAACATCACAACAACGGCTAACGTCTACTACTCCGTCACCAAAGATGAAGCCCGAAAGGCCGCAGACAAGATGGAGGATATACTTTAGCTTTCGGGGAGACTTTTTATCAAAAGTCTCCCTTTTTAGCATACTTTCGATAAAAAGTATGCCGATTTGGACTACTTTTGCGCAAAACTTTCCTTTTTAGAACAATTCACAAATAAAGTCAAAAAATGGTAGGCAGTCAATTTCATTGCCTACCATTTGGCCTACATATGGCTGATTTAGCTAGATTTTATCGGCACTTTTTCTTAACATTAAATTATCGGAACCTATTTATCCATCAATCTTCCTTATTATTCCTGTT
>ERZ506751.2-NODE-2-length-111528-cov-29.6828_pt1 | contig 111528 bp, 74 predicted proteins | sample MGYA00513045_ERZ506751 | MGnify/ENA metagenome assembly ERZ506751 | reverse complement strand
AAAAATATAAATAATTAATAATCATTTTTTGTGTCCACTTTGGGGAACTGCTACAGGTAGTCCTCGTTCGCCTTGACTTTTGGATAAAACCAGCCACTGTTAGCCCCGACTTTTGGATAGAATTAACCATTGTTTGCCCCGACTTTTGGATAAAATTAACTATTGTTTGCCTTGACTTTTGGATAAAAGTTGTATCTTTGCACTGAAAATCAATAAATTACGCAAAATGGCATATTACAAACGAAACATAGATAAAAAACTCCTGGAATGGAAGGTTTCTCAAAGAAGGAAACCTTTGCTTATACGTGGAGCCAGACAAGTAGGAAAATCTTCTGCTGTACGTCAGTTAGGCAAAGCGTTTAAGTACTTTGTGGAGATAAATTTAGAGAGTCAACCATCCATAAGAGGACTCTTTTCAAAAGATATTGACGTGCATAGAACGTGTGAAGGCATAAGTGCAACTACCGGAATCCCTGTAATACCTGGAGAAACTCTACTCTTCATAGATGAGATACAAGTTAGCCAGGAAGCAATCATGTCGCTCCGTTATTTCAAAGAGGATTATCCGGAACTACATGTCATCGCAGCCGGCTCATTACTGGAATTTACCTTAGAGGAGCTTCCTTCCTTTGGAGTGGGGAGAATACGTTCACTCTACATGTACCCTTTTTCCTTTGATGAATTTCTCATGGCACAGGGACTGGATACCACTATAAGTTACAAGCAGCAGGCATCACCCTCATCTCCGCTTCCTGATGCCGTTCACAACAAACTGGTAGCCCAGCTGAAGACCTTCTATCTGGTGGGTGGCATGCCTGCAGCAGTTACAGAATGGATTGAGACCCAAAGTTATTTGGAATGCGCTCATGTCCATAACGATATTCTGGATACCTATCAGGACGATTTTGCCAAGTATAAGTCGCGTATATCTCCGGCTTTATTGAGAAAGGTCTTGCGTTCCGTTGCTTTGCAGGCTGGCAGTAAGTTTGTTTATAGACAGGTTGCCGATGATGTTCATTCTTCGGTCATCAAAGATGCACTTCATCTATTGACATTAGCAGGACTCATAAAGCCGGTAACCCATACTGATGGAAATGGAGTTCCACTTGGTGCAGAAGAGAATAGTAGCTACAGAAAATACCTTTTCTTAGATTTGGGGCTGATGCAAACCATGTTGGGTACTCCTGCAGCTAATATCCTTTTGGCTTCGGATGTTGATTTTGTCAATAAAGGGGCGGCTTCAGAAATGTTCGCTGGCTTGGAACTCGTCAAGAATCACGACTGTTTCCAAAAGGCAGAGATGTACTATTGGCAGAATCTGTCAAAAGGAGCCAATGCAGAAATTGATTATCTGGAAGCGAAAGATGGTGTGGTTATACCGATTGAAGTGAAAGCTACTACCAGGGGCAGTATGCAAAGTTTATGGCTATTCATGAGAAAGAAAGCGCTCCATCATGCAGTTCGTACATCCTTAGAGAATTTTGGAGAGTTTGAATACATTGATAAAGAATCTCAAAATGCCTGTCGCCACGTAGATGTAATCCCACTTTATGCAATGAGTAACTTATGCAAACTAAGCGTTGCTCCGAAAGGGGATTAATGGCAACGTCAGGCGTAAGAGGTAAAGGTCGGCAAGTTTTCATTTGGTATAGTATCTTTACAAGCATATCTTTCGAAAGAGTGCGGAAGATTGAATCAAAACAGGCTAACAAAGGTTACATGTAGGGACAGCATAACGAACATGCTGCCCCTTTTTTCGTATTATTGGCATTACGCAAAACGGACTTTCGGGAGGCTCTGAGAGACGGAAAAGAGTGACTATCTGGCTACAAAATCAGCTAGAGAAGATAAAAAGCAGAAATTACTGTTTTTTGTAAAATACCAGAGAAAAGAGCCATTTTTATTGCGCGTGAACCTAATAAGGTGTCCAGTTGCCCACCAAATGGACACCTAAATGGGAGCAACTGGACACCTAGTGGGGGCAACTGGACACCTTATTTCAATTATTTTTTGTATATTTGCAGCATGATTGCTAGATTGGAGCCATGCCGGTTTGCTGTCCGACATACCTGTTCATCATGCAGGCAAGCCTCTTATGTTTCCAGGAATCATCTTCGCTCTGATGATCCAATGGACATGATGGTGAAGCCTATCCCATCATAGAGGAAAGCTCCTGATCTTTGCGATAAACTGGCAAGCAGATATATAAGACAAAATATTAACATTAATCATTTATAACAAAACGTGTATGAAAAAGAAACAATTACACAAATCGAATTGGCTCGTCACGATGCTGCTGCTCGTGATGGCTATCCTCATGCCTTATGGGGGGGCATGGGCGCAAACTGCAAGTCAACCGTCAGAGGGTAACGGAAGTGAAGGCAGTCCTTACATTATCACCAAAGCTGAGGAATTGGCATGGTTCCGTGATGCGGTGAATGACGGGAATTATGAAATCTGCGCTAAGATAGCAGATAATGTTGAGGTCATTGACCTAAAGGACTTCTGCCATGCGGCTGATGCGTCTCAAAACTTAAAAGAACTAAGCTGGGAGCCTATTGGAAATAGTGATTGGAGTTACGTAGGTACTTTCGACGGAAATGGCAAGACCATCACCAACCTTTATATCAATGCAACCCAAGCATATATGGGGCTTTTCGGTAGAATCTATAAAAGCACAATCAAGAACCTAACCTTTGAGAATGCAAATGTGACAAATACGGAAAATGATATAGGAATTTTGGCTGGTTATGCAGGAAATGGAAACACCCTTCAAAATATCAAAATATCAAATACTTGCCAGATAAAAGGAGGTAATGACTTTACAGGCGGTATTGCAGGTTATCTTGATGGTAACGCCTACAACTGTGTGAACTACGCCACGGTACAAGGAACAGAAGATGTCGGCGGTCTAGTTGGCTATTTTGAGAGTGGAACCATCAAAGACTGTGCCAACTATGGCGATATAACAGGAACTTCAAATGTCGGAAACTTGATAGGCAATGCATATACATGCAATCTGAATAATGTGCTTGGCACTGGTAATGTTACTGCTACTAATACAAAGCCTGGCGGTATCCTTGTTGGAATCATCGAAAATTCATCCGGCAGCACTGCTTCTGGCATCTTGGCATACAGCAGTAGTGCTAAGCTTACCATCAATGGAACTGAGCAGGCAGGCGATGCCGTCAAGGCTATCGGAGATGGCTCATTGGCCTATCCTGAAGGCAAGAATGAAGCTGACGTGATCAAGGCATTTAACCCTGAACAGCTGAACAGCGGCGAGGTGGCATGGCTGCTGAATGGTTCCACATCTGTTCCTACCGAAGGAAGCACCTTGGCATGGTATCAGAAACTCTTGGGTGCTGATGCAGATGCTTATCCTGTGCTTGTTGCTGCAGAAGGCAATACAGTATATAATGGATCATTCCGTTACTGCGATGGAACGACTTCCTCATATAGTAACAGTTCTTCTGATAGTGAATTGATTCACGTAGCATCTGCCACTTTAACCAGTCCTGAGTTCGATTCAGCCAATCACATTTACCATATGGGTTGCCTTAATGAGAACTGCCCAGAGCATAAGTATGCAGCAGATGCAGAGGGAACACTGAAGGCTACCAAGGCAGAAGATGGCAAGTTCTATGTCGAGAAACTGGCCCTTACTGATGCTTCTACAGCCATCAACACCCAGGCTCAGTTCACGATTAAGGACCTGCAGTATAGCCGTCAGCTCAATGAGGGACAGAAGGGTTATGTAACACTCTGCCTTCCTTTCGATATCAATGTAGCTGATGTTACTGGTGTAGAGAAATGCTATCCGGTAGGAGATATGATGATTCACATGCCTTCAGCTGATGCAAGTGTATTGAAATTCGTTCTTATGCTCGATGAGCAGTCAGTCATCAAGGCTGGTACACCAATGATTGTTAAGCTTGGTGCAGAGGGCACAGCTCAGAATTTGGTTGTAACGGCACAGAATGTAGAGTACAACGCCAATTTCTTTGCAGCTCCAGCAACCAAGTCGCTGACTCTGAGAGACTGGGATGGCAAGAGTGGTTTTATGACTATCTGTCATGAACTGACAAATGCCTCAATAGGTGGTGTTTATACTACCACACCTATGGCAGAAGGAAGCTACAGTTTCCGTGCAGATGGTAAGTTTGGTATCCACACAGGTGATTTGTCTCCTTATCGCATATATCTGAACGTCCAGCCATCGCAGTCGGCTTCTTCACGTACCATGCTGTTCAGCATCGGTTTGCCTGATGACAGTTCTACCACTGGTATCCGCATCATCAGCTTAGGAGATGGCAAACAGACTGGTTCATCAGCCATTTATACCTTAGAGGGTCAGCGCGTAAAGGGAACACCTCGCAAGGGCATCTATATCAAGAATGGAAAGAAATTTAGTGTTAAATAATTAATCAACAAGTAATTATGAAAAAGAAAGAGTATATATCACCTGCAATTCAGGTATTTGAAATGAATACACCTTGCATCCTGCAAGCAAGTGGAGGAGAAACCGGTGGAGGAAGTACCGGAAGTGGAATATCGCAAGAAGAATGGGATAGTTGGGGGCCAGGCTTCGGCTCGAATGATCCGAACTACCCAGGTGAGGGAGTGTAATTTTACGCTCCTGATTCTAACATAAGTAAGGGCTGCAGACGGTAACAATGCCGTTTGCAGCCCTCGTTGTTTTAATGGCTGAAGCGTCGAGATGCCATCTTGATTAATCCTGTTTAATCATTCAATATTATTCGTGTTCAATGTTGCCGCCCAACTTAGCTTCCCATTCCTCTATCGTCTGGGGTTCTGTTAAGAACTTATCTATCAACAGCATGTGATGCCCCCAAGAAATTGAAAAAATATCTCTTTTTAATTGGTCAGCAACTTGCTGACTAAATTCAGTATTGAATTTTGCAGCAGCCTGCTGCAAAATTCTAATCTTTTGACTATAATGCTGATAGAACTTTTTTGTATACCGCAAAGTTACGACTTTATTTTCATATCTGCAAGAGATTTCCGGTAAAAGTTACAGAAAAAGTTTCTATGGTTGCACGCAAGTACATGAAGAAGAATACTCAAGTGGCTCAGTCAGCCAGCTCAAGTGGTTCAATCAAGCAATTCAAGTAGTTCAATCAAGCAACTCAAGTAGTTCAGTAAGCGAGTTCAGACGTCTCAGTTAGCTGATGCAGACGCCTCTGTTAGCTGATGCAGACGTCTCGATAAGCTTACAGATACGTCTCCGTTAGCCTACGCTGTCATATTCGTAACCCGATGCAGTCATATTCGTAACCCGATGCAGCCGTATTCGTGAATAAGTTTTATGTAATCATCTATCATCCATCACAATTTGCATCCATTCTATATCTTAATATGCTAATATTCAGATACTTGAATAGCGTGATAGATACTTCAAAAACGGAAATATCCATCACTCTATCCATCACGATTTGGGGTTATCCCTCACGATTTTCTCACTACACTCTATCAAATACTGCATATCATTGTTGAAAAGCGATGGATGGTATCAGGAAAGTCAACGTGAATTATAAATAAGTTTTAACCGAGTCAACTCGTCTTACAAATAAAACTAAAAGTGGTCAACTAAAATCTTTAAACTACAAAATGTTACGGTTTCATGCTATGAAACATTTTATTTCATGCCATGAAACTGTTTGTTTCAAGCGGAGAAACACTTTATTTCATCCTGTGAAACGAACTGACACGTCTCGTGCCTGCTTTCGTCCATCTGCAAAGGATTTTGCTTTACTCGTAAATAAATTCGGTTACTTCTGCATAATGATTAGCAGAAAAACGTGATAGATAACCCCAAATCGTGAGGGATAGCGTGATGGATATTGTAAACTTTTTGTTAATCTATCACGCTAAGTAAAAGAGACAACAACCTCATTATCAAATAGTTAAAGTTTTAAAAAGCAGAAAACGTGATGGATGTGAGGGATAAAACAGATTTTAAACTAAAAAAATGAAGGTATTCTATTAAATACGCGAGACCGTTAGGCGTTCTATTAGAAACGCCTAGCGGACTCGCGTATACTTGATACGGCGTTTCGCCGTACATGGGTAGTTGGCAAGATACAGGCTCGTTTCTAAATTCTGAAGGGCTTGTAATGTCCTTTGTTGGCGAAGGCGAGCATCTCCTTGTCGCCTCGGCTGTCGCCAAATGCTTCTATCTCGTATTGCGTGCGGTCGAAAGATAACGAGGGGGTACCATAGGCATTGGCGGTAGTGGTGGTCAGTGCCTCGCAGATGCGATGCACCTTTTCCTCGCCATAGCAGTTGTTGCTCTTGAACTTGCCGGTAAGTCTGCCGTCAATCACTTCTATCTGGGTGCCTAAAACCCTGACTCCATCCAGGCCGCGAACAGTAAAGAACGGGCGGACCCAATTGTCGATGCTGGCACTCACGATGAAAACCTGAGCACCTGCAACCAGGGCTTCGTGTACCAGCGTAACACCTTTGGGGCGCAACAGATGCTGGTATTCTTCGGCAAAATCGCGACAGAGCGCATCAAACTTCTCTATACGCATGCCGGCAAAAAGATGGGCAAAGATGAGTTGCTTCGCCTTCCAGTTGGGAAAGAGATGCAGCTTCATCAGTACCAGGAGCGGACTGTACATCAGGAAAACCATCAGAAAACGACCGGTACCCTTGGCATATCTGATGAATTCCAGCAGGGTATCGCTTGTTGTCAGCGTTCCGTCGAAATCGAAACAATATAATTTTTTCTTCATTTTCTTATACGATATAAATAAGGATCAGGAAGGAGAGCAACCAGGCGAGCACGATAAACTGGGTGATGCGGTCGCGCAGGATAATCTTCGTAGGGTCACCACTCTTCTGGTCTACCACAGCTATCTGGATGTATCTCAGCAAACCAACCAGCACAAAGACACTCGTAAGATAGAGATAATCAGTATGGAAATTATCAATCACCTCCGGACTCACCGTATACATGATGTAACATACCAGGGTTACGGAAGCCGTAATCGTGATAGCCTGGTTGATGAAAGTGAGGTTGTAACGGATGGTATTCTTGCGGGGAGCCTCGCCCGTCTTCTCCATGCGCAGCACATCATCGCGGCGCTTGGCAAAACTCATGAAGAGGGTGATGAGGAAGGTCATCAGCACAATCCACTTACTGAGTACGATGCCCGTAGCTACACCACCTGCCAGCAGACGGAGTACGAAACCGAAAGCCACGATACACACATCGATGATGGCATATTGCTTGAATTTGGCGCAGTAGCCGAGATTCAGAAACCAATAGAAGATGATGATTCCCATCGTCTCCCATGATCCGAGCAGGCTGCATATACCCATAGAGAGGGCAAACATCAGGAACATCAGTCCGTATGCCTGCTTGATGCTGACCGCTCCCGATGCTATCGGACGATGGCACTTGACCGGGTGGCGGCGGTCGGCCTCCACATCATAGATATCATTGAAACAATAGATGCTCGATGCGGCAAAACTGTAGGCGAAGAAAGTAATCAGACCCGCCAGCAGAGCATCTGTATGCAACAGGGCGCCGCCAAAGAACAGCGGTAAGAAGATAAAGCCATTCTTGATCCATTGTTTCGGGCGAACCAGTCGCAGCAGTGCTGCAAACCCTTTACTGTCTTCCAATTTATTCTCGTTCATAAAACTCCAATTTTCTTAATAAATAAACTCCTTTTTACTTGATAAACTTAGCTAACTCTTTAGAAATCCATCCGGCTATCTTGCTCAGAATCCATGCTGCAGGCAAGGTGATGCCTATACAGATGAAAAAGGTAGGCCAATAGCCCAAGTGATGTGGTTCAATGTATTTCAGCACGAAGTGGATATGGAGCAGATAACACTCCAGACTCAGCGCTCCCACAAACATGAACCCCTTGTTAAACCAGCTCGGTGTGCGGCGGAAGATGCGGTTCAGCAGCAGAATGCTGGTGATGGTAAGCGGGATATAGAGCATGCGTTCCAGGAAGAGCGGAAACATGCCGTGCTTCTCCTGTTCCAGGAAGATGCTCGCCAGCAGCGTCATCAGGAACATGAGCCATATCATCCATATCGAAGTGCCGTCGAGCGTCTGTTTCTGTCTGACCATCTCACCCATGTTGATGCCGATGAAGAAGATAGGCACGCGGCTCCAGAAAATCTCCAGATGTCCTACAGCCTGATGTATCGGGGTAACATATTGTACCAGGATGCACCACATAATCATCACCACCGGCAGCCAGCGGTAGATAGGATGGCGCCTGATGAGTTCCATATAGGCAGGGGCAAAGAGATAGAGCATCATCGTAGCCGGGATGTACCAGAAGTTGAGCTCATCATGCAGCCAGAAGCCCCAGTTGATGGTTATCTCGCCAAAGAGATAGATCCAGTTCCAGGTGCTTCCGCCCTGGAAAGTCGGGATATAGAAGAGGCAGGCTATAATGAGCCAGGTAGGGTAGATGCGCAGATAACGGCGGATGAAGAAATGTTTGGCAGAAGAATTCTTCATCCACGAGAACCAGAGACCTATTCCGCTGAGAAAGAGGAACATGTCTACACCGACATTGCCCATTCTCCGAAGCCCGAAAAAGGCATCTTCTCTAGGCAATGCCACATGAAAGAGGATGATGAACAGCATGGCTGCTCCCATCAACTCGCCGCGAAACCGGCTGATATTCGCCAGTTCTATATCTTTAATCTTCCAATTCATGCTGCTATTTCTTTTTTGTTTATTATGGGGGACAGGCGATGGAATCGCCTGGAACGGGGGCGCGCTTGCTGCTTTCTTTCTTGCTGCTTGCTTCTTCTTCGTTCTTTCTTCCTTCTCCCTTTGTTCTTGCTTTTTCCTTTGTTCTTCCTTCTTCCTATTGAAGAGGGTTAGGGCTTCGGATTTGGAATCTTCTTCATCAGTTGGGTGAAGAGCCATGCCAGGCAGATGCTCGATATGATGTAGAGGAGCAGGCCGGCATAGATGTCGCCCTGACGGCTGATAGGGATGAATATCTTGCGGGTGATAGGGTGGCATACGAAGAGAGCGGCTGATATGCTGCCCATCCACTCTAATACCTTATAAATACCTGATAACCAGCTGATGTTCTGAAGAAGGTCGGCTACCAATACGCTCAGCAGACAGAAGAAGAACGGCACGAAGGTCCAGCCAATCATGCTGCCGCTCAGACTGTAAATCAGCGAGATGCAGAAGATGCAGCCAAAGAAGTTGGTGATAGGCGAATGGAAGGTCATCAGAATCTTCTCGCCATAGCGGGCATAGAGGATGCCCAGTCCGAATGGCAACATGCCGCCCATAAAGTTGTAGCGGTAGCGGTTCATCACTTCACTTTCTGGATTGTCAAAACCCAGGATGAGCTGGATGCCGATGCAGATGGCCATCAATCCTACGGTCCATCCCCAATGGCGGCGATAGAGCAGCAGACGATAGACGATGTAGAGTTGCAGCATCAGACCGAAGAACCAGTACGGACCCGGCCAGATGATGTTATCCGGATTTGGCAATACATTATTGAACATGCCCAGCATCGCAATGATGTCGAGCGCTGCATAGTGGTGAGAGCCAGGCGTGATAAGGTCGAGCATCGTGAATGCCACGAAACCTGCTATCATCATCTTGAAGAGTTTCAGATAGTGATAGCGGATAAAGTGGAGCGGTTCGCGCCAGTTGATGCTTCCTGTAAGCTTCTTGCCCGAGATGCTGTACATTCTGGTCTGCTGTTCGGTAGAGAGATGAGGTTTAGCCTCATATTTCATCACCAGTCCGTAAGCACTCAGGAAGAGGAATACGGGCACACCGTAATGGCCGAAGAACGAGAGCAGGTGCACAGGCAGGTTGAGGTCCATGCTGACCATTACCTGGTTCAGCCAGTCAACATTGTGCTGGAAGTACTGATACTCGTTCTCCTTGACAATAGGTCCCAGCCAATGGCAGTAGTTATGCAAGAAGATGCCGATGATGGCGAGTCCTCTCAGGGCATTGCATGCCGGGCGTGATAGAATAGCACTATTCATAATCAGTTTCTCCTTTCTTTCTTTTTTACCTTTTTACTTTCTTCCTTTTTTATCTTTTCCAGATGCGCATCACGAAGTTTGTCGTAATCGGCAGAGTTTTTGAGGATACGTGGCCGCATCTCGTCATATTTCGGACTCAGAATGTTATATTCCTCCTTATAGGTAGGTGTCTCGATGCCAGCCAGATACAGCAGGAGATGAGGCAGAGCATCGGTCATGAAGCGCTTGTCCTTAGCCTTGCGTATCTGACGGTAGATATCGCGGTGGTTCCTGATATATTTTGGCGAACAGTATATCCAGAACGGAATTTCAAACTCATAGTGAGCCAGCGGCCAGTCGATTTCTGCAGAGTGGTTACGGCAGATGAAGCCACGATTCTCTTCGTAGCATTCCTCGCCATGGTCGGGCACGTAGATGACGATGGCATCCTGTTTCTGGAACCGCTTCACAATCTGGGCTACGATAGAGTCGTTGTAGAGGGTGGCGTTATCGTAATGACTCAGCATCTTGCGCTGGGCATTGGTCAGTTCAGGGCGCTTGTCTTCATAACTGCTTGCCCAGAAGCGGGCTTGCTTCGTGCGGTAGCGCAGCTTATAGTTTACATGCTGTCCCATCAGGTGGAAGATGGTGAGGTTGTGCTCCTTCTGGAAGTTCTTCAGACTGTCATCATAATCCTTCAGCAATCCGTCGTCCAGGTCGTGGAGTTGGGTGTTGCGATGGTCAAACTGGAGTTTGCTCAGTTCCGGGTTGTTCAGGAAGAAACCGCCGCTGAAGTCGTAAACCGCCTCCTTTGCCTGTGGCAGGAATTCGTTGGTGATGAAGGTTACGTTGTAGCCTGCCTTTCGGAACACTTCAGGAAAGAGCGGATAGTCGCACCATTCGCCTTTCTCGCCTACCACATGGGTAGAGAGCATGTTCTTGAAAACGAAACTGGTCAGGTTCCAGCAGGTTACCACATCGGTAAACTTGGTGAGCTTGCGCGATTTCTCCAAGGCTACCTGCTGTGGAGTGGTATCCATGAAATAGCCGTACTGCTGGGAATGATGGCGGCCGAAGCTTTCGCCGATAATCAGTACGATGTTTGGCGAGCGGTAGCTGCAGCTGTCAACCTTTACCTCGTGGGCAGCATGAATGAGTTGGGTAATCTGATGCGCAGCCAGCTGGTTGGCATAGATACTGAATTGGAGTCGGTAGATTGGTAGATAGAGTACAGCATGATCCTTCTCAGTCAGGATATGCTCTACTTCGCCTATCGTTCTACCATTCATGAGTTTATGGTAAGCCATCTTGTTGTGCCAGGAGGTACAGCATCCTGTGATGAGGATGATGAGGCATAGGATTCCGAAGCTGGCAGGCATGGCTGCAGTCATGCGGGGGATAGCCATCAGTCGTTTCTTGACTGAAGCCAACTCCAGAACGGTAATGATGAAAACGTATAGCTTGATGAGTTGCTTGCGGAAGATGGCGATGAGAATCTGGATGAGAGCCAGAAGCAGAATCCAGCCCACACTACTGAAGAGAACCTCGGCAGAGATGAGGGCTGAGAGGAAACTGCTAGCCTCCGAACTGTTGGTCTCGCCCACCAGCATCAGCATAGAAGGGTTGAGCGTAGAGCCGAAATTCACGTAGCAATAGGTGTCGGCGGCAGCTGTACTATATAATATAAGGTATAGTACGGCACGCAGGCCCCAGCGCACCTTCTTGGGGAAGATGGCGACAACGGCACACACAACATAGAGGTCGACAAAGAGTTCCAGGAACAGGTTGTCGTATAAAGTCCCCTTGGCTGGTGTAGTCACGATAGAACTGATCATGCCCAGCAGGTACATGAACACAAAGAAGTTGGCATTTCTGCGAATCGGCGCAGAAGCCACGTTCAGACACTTCTTAATGATTTCTTTCCAACTCATTTTTTGCTATTTGTTGTTTAAATATGATTTAAAGCGGTTTCGGAGAGAGGGATGCCTAGAGCTGCCTGTAGTTTCTGACAGCCAGTTGTTCGATGCATTCCGGCACCATTCCCCTGATGCTTTCCTCTTCTTTGATACGCTTTCTGATTTCCGTGCTGCTGATGTTGAGCAGTGGAGTTTCTACGATGGTAACGCCTTCAGGCACATTGCCAATGCTGGCTCCCTGACGCGGATAAACCACGATGGGATAGTGGGCTAGGATGTCGTCGTGGTGGTACCACTTGTCGAAAGCAGCCCAGTTGTCGCCACCAATCAGCAGGGTGAACTCGTTTTCCGGGTAATCCTTGCTGATGGCTTGCAGCGTGTGCCAGGTATAAGATGGCTTAGGCAGGCGGAACTCATAGTCGCATGCCTTCAGTTGTGGCTCGTGCTCCAGCGCTTTCTCTACCATTTCCAGGCGCAGCTGGTCGTCGAGCAAGTCGGTAGCGGTCTTCTTGAATGGGTTCATGGGCGAAACCATGAACCACACCTCGTCCAGGCAGGCCTTCTCGCAAAGGCTTTTCGCCAATGCAATATGGCCCGTATGGATGGGGTTGAAGCTACCGCCAAAGATTCCTACCTTCTTCATTTCTTACTCTGCGTCTAGGAAGGCCTTGACGAGCTGATAAACCTCCTGCTGAGCCTTCTCCAAGTCATCGTTTACGACCACGTGGTCAAACTGAGGGGCAAAGGTCAGCTCATAGCTTGCCTTGGCAAGGCGCTGTTCGATCACCTCAGGCGCATCAGTATTTCTGCCTACCAGACGGCGGCGTAATTCCTCTACCGAAGGTGGCTGGACAAAGATGCTCAAGGCACGTTCGCCATAAAACTTCTTGATGTTTACACCACCCTTCACGTCAACATCGAAAATCACCGACTCGCCCTTGGCAAGCTGGTTTTCTACCTGTGACTTTAGGGTGCCGTAGAATCTGTCCTGGTAAACCTCCTCGTACTCCAGGAACTCGTCAGCCTCAATCTTAGCCTTGAATTCCTCTGGAGAGAGGAAGAAATACTCTACACCATTCTGTTCTGTACCGCGAGGAGCACGAGAGGTGCAGCTGATAGAGAAAGCCAGCTTCAATTCCGGGTGCTCTTTCATCAGCCAGTTTACTATTGTGCTCTTACCGCTGCCCGATGGGGCGCTGAAAATTAACAATCCGTTCTTCATTTTTTCTTCTTCTTTTTTTATTTGCTGTTTGATAGGGGGCTTTTTGGACAGGCGATGGAATCGCCTGGAACGGGGGCGAGGCTTTCAAAAACGCCACTTGAGGGGGCTTTTGAGGCGGCTCTTGGGGGAGAGAGGAGGTGCCTGTCTCTTGTTTAGAGGGCATTCAGTACCTGCTCCTTGATCTGTTCCAGTTCGTCCTTCATCTTCACCACGATGTTCTGCATTTCAGCCTGGTTGCTCTTAGAGCCGGTGGTATTGATTTCGCGTCCCATTTCCTGTGCGATGAAACCGAGTTTCTTTCCTACACCATGACCTTCCTCATTCATGGTCTCGCGGAAATACTTCAGGTGGTTGGCAAGGCGCTGCTTCTCCTCGCTGATGTCGAGCTTCTCGATGTAGTAGATGAGTTCCTGCTCCAGGCGGTTCTTGTCGTAATCCACATTCGGAATCTGCTGCAGACCGTTAACGATGTTCTGTCTGATCTTCTCCACGCGAGCCTTCTCGTATGGTTCGATGCTAGCCAGGAGCGCCTGGATGTTATCCACCTTCTCAGTAAATTTCTTCTGGAGAGCGGCTCCTTCCTGCTTGCGGAAGGCAACGAGATGGTTCACAGCTTCGCAAATTGCATTTTTTGCCACTTCCCACTCCTCATCGCTCAATTCTTCCACATCCGTCTTCGTTGTTACATCAGGAAGACGCAACAGAGTGCTGTACCAGTCGGTTGGCTCAGGAATGCCTGTTTCAGCCGAAATCTTCTTGATTTGCTGGTAATAATTCTGTACAAGCGCCGCGTTGATAGGAGTGGCATCTGTGGTAGCATCCTTATCAATCCAGATGGCGAAGTCAACCTTGCCTCTTTCCAGATTTTTAGAGATATACTGACGGATTTCCATCTCCTTCTCTCTATAGAGCGGAGCAATACGAGTAGAGAGGTCAAGAGTCTTGCTATTTAATGACTTTATCTCTACATTAATCTTCTTTGTTTTAAAGGCCGCGGTAGCTTTTCCGAAGCCTGTCATTGACTGTATCATATAATCTTTCACGTTAAATTTCTGCAAAAGTACAAAAAAAAGCGAGAAAATGAGTATATTTGCACCTTAATTTAAGAATATATTTTTTAATTATGTCGTGTATATTGAATATTGAGACGAGTACGGACGTGTGCTCAGTGGCAATTAGTGATAGTGGACAGGTGATTTTCAACCAGGAAGATCACACAGGTCCTAACCATGCTGTTAAGTTGGGTGTGTTTGTGGATGAGGCTCTTGATTTCCTCGATTCTCATGGTCTTCCGCTGGAGGCTGTGGCGGTAAGTTGTGGTCCGGGTTCCTATACCGGATTGCGTATCGGTGTGAGTATGGCGAAGGGCATCTGTTATGGTCGCGGTGTGAAACTCATCGCTGTTCCAACACTCGAACTGATGGCTGTGCCTGTATTGCTTGGCGAACATCCTGAGGAGGAAGACGCCCTCATCGTACCTATGCTCGACGCCCGCCGCATGGAGGTATATGCCGAAGTGCTCGACCGCGCCCTGAAGGTGGTTCGCCCTATTCAGGCTGATGTTGTGGATGCTGATACCTACAAGAAATACCTGGACCAGCATCATGTATACTTCTTCGGAAATGGCGCTGCCAAGTGTATGGAGACCATCAACCATCCGAATGCTCACCTTGTAGAGGGCATTGAGCCTTTGGCAAAGAATATGGCTCCGCTGGCAGAGAAGCGTTTTGTAGAGGGCAAGTTCGAAGATGTGGCATATTTCGTGCCTTTCTATCTCAAGGATTTCGTGGCTAAGATGCCAAAGAAACTGCTCTAGAATTATTGATTATATAAAATATTGTTAGAATGAATATAGACGGATTAGACTATAATACCCAGAGAGCTAAGCTCATTCTACCTGAGTATGGCCGTGAGATTCAGCAGATGGTAGATCATTGTCTGACGCTTGCCGACCGTGAAGAGCGCCAGCGTTGTGCAGAGACCATTATTGCTGTCATGGACCGTATGTTCCCTGAGAACAGAGGGGTAGAGGACCATGAGCAGAAACTCTGGGACCAGCTTGCCATCATGAGCAATTTCCAGCTCGACATCGATTTCCCTTATGATGTATCGGATGCTGTGAAGATAGCAACCAAGCCGGAGCCTTTGCCATATCCTATGCAGCACATCCCGGTGCGCCATTATGGAGCTATGCTCTTCGAAATTTTCGAAAAGCTGAAGACCATGGAACCAAGTGAGGAGCGCGATAAACTCGTGGAGCTGACTGCCAACCAGATGCATCGCGACCTGGTAACTTGGAGCCATGGCTCCAGTGATGTAGCCAAGGTAGCTTCCGATCTGGCACGTTTTACCGATGGCAACATCCAGCTCGATCTCGATACTTTCGTTTTCGAGAAGGTTGAGGCACAGCCTAAGAATGTAAATAATAAGAAGAAAAAGTAATCCACATTATTATATATAGTAGACAAGCTTATGGAGTCTTTCATCATAGAGGGCGGTCATCCGCTCAAAGGTACTATCACACCTCAGGGCGCCAAGAACGAGGCCCTGCAGGTTATCTGTACCACAATCCTTACCGACGAGCCTGTGCGCATCACCAACGTGCCGGACATCCTGGATGTGAACAACCTGATTAAGTTGCTCCAGGAGATAGGTGTCAAGGTAACCAAGCACAGTCGTCACGACTATACATTCCAAAGTGATGAGTTGAAACTCGATTATCTCGACAGTCTGGAGTTTGTGAAGAAATGTTCTTCTCTTCGTGGTAGTGTGCTCATGATAGGTCCGCTGCTCGGTAGATGTGGCAAGGCTACCATAGCTCAGCCGGGTGGCGATAAGATAGGTCGTCGCCGTCTGGATACCCACTTCCTGGGCTTCAAGTATCTGGGAGCCAACTTCGTTCACGATGATGAGCGTAATGTTTATCAGATACAGGCAAAGAAGCTGAAGGGCTGCTATATGTTGCTCGATGAGGCTTCGGTTACCGGTACCGCCAATATCATCATGGCATCTGTATTGGCAAAGGGCACTACCACCATTTATAATGCAGCTTGCGAACCATATATCCAGCAGCTCTGCCATCTGCTCAATGCGATGGGCGCTCAGATCAGCGGCATCGCCAGCAACCTGCTCACCATCGTGGGTGTTGATAAACTGCATGGTGCCGAGCATCGCATCTTGCCGGATATGATTGAGGTAGGTTCGTTCATCGGCATGGCGGCAATGTGTGGCGAAGGTGTGCGCATCAAGAATGTGTCTGTCAAGGATTTGGGCATTATTCCTGATGCATTCCGCCGCCTGGGAGTGAAGATAAAGATAGAGGATGATGACCTTGTGATTCCAGAGCAGAAGCATTATGTCATCGATTCGTTTATTGACGGCACCATCATGACGCTTGCCGATGCCCCTTGGCCAGGACTCACTCCAGACCTTCTTTCCGTGCTCCTCGTAGTGGCTACCCAGGCTCGCGGCAGCGTTCTCTTCCATCAGAAGATGTTCGAGAGCCGCCTCTTCTTCGTGGATAAACTGATTGATATGGGTGCGCAGATTATTCTCTGTGACCCTCACCGTGCAGTGGTGGTAGGTCATGACCATAAGATCAAACTGCGTGCTGGCAGAATGACCAGTCCTGATATCCGTGCCGGTATTGCCCTGCTGATTGCTGCCATGAGTGCCAACGGTACCAGCCGCATTGCCAATATCGCCCAGATAGACCGTGGTTACGAGGATATCGAGCATCGCCTTAATGCGCTGGGTGCCAAGATAACCCGTGTCAGTGACTAATCAATGTTAAATGTTAAATGTTGAATGTTGAATGATTAGACGCGATGAAGTATATAAGATAGGCAAGTTGGGAAAACCTCATGGCGTGAAGGGCGAGATTACTTTCGCCATTACAGATGATGTTTTCGACCGTGTAGATGCCGAGTATCTGGTACTCGACATTGATGGCATCCTCGTGCCTTTCTATTTAGAGGAATATCGGTTTAAGAACGATGAGAATGTGCTCGTGAAGTTTGAGGATATCGATACCCAAGAGCAGGCACGCAACTATACCGGTTGCGAGGTTTTCTTCCCACGTCATCTCTCTGACAGTGATGAAGAGAACATGAGCTGGGCAGAAATCATCGGTTTCCACCTGGTAGATGCTGTAAGCGGCAAGGTGGTAGGAACCATTGATCATGTAGACGATTCCACCCTCAATCTTCTTTTTGAGGTAACAACCGATGCAGGTGATGAAATCCTCATCCCTGCCAGCAACGACCTCATTGAAGAGGTGAGTGCTGAAAAGAAAGAAATCAGAATGGCAATTCCAGAGGGATTGCTTGAGTTATAAAGTGAAGAAATATGAAGAAACAACAGATATGTATTCTCGGTTCTACGGGAAGTATCGGTACACAGGCGCTTGATGTCATCGAACAGCACAGTGACCTTTACGAGGTGTATTGCCTCACCGCCAACAACCGAGTGCAGGAACTTGCCGAGCAGGCTCGCAAGTTCCATCCGGCTGCTGTGGTCATAGCCAATGAGGCTCGTTACGAGGAGCTGAAGGATATGCTCAGTGATGAGCCTGATATCAAGGTTTATGCCGGTGCTCAGGCGCTTTGCGATATCGTACAGGCTGAACCTATCGATATGGTGCTGGCTTCCATGGTAGGCTTCTCGGGTCTGGAACCAACCATCCATGCCATCAAGGCGCGTAAGAAGATATGTCTTGCCAACAAGGAAACGCTGGTGGTAGCGGGTGAACTGATTTGCAATCTTGCACAGGAATATCATGTGCCTATCCTCCCTGTTGACAGCGAGCATAGTGCCATCTTCCAGAGTCTGGTGGGTGAGGGCGACAACGAAGTAGAGAAGATTCTTCTGACCTGTTCGGGTGGTCCTTTCCGTAATTATACCCACGAGCAGTTGGAGAAGGTGACTGCTGCCGATGCCCTCAAGCATCCTACCTGGGATATGGGCGCCAAGATAACCATCGATTCGGCTTCGCTCATGAACAAGGGCTTCGAGGTGACAGAAGCTAAATGGCTCTTTGGGGTTCCGGCTGACAAGATTGAGGTGCTTATCCATCCGCAGAGCGTTGTGCATAGTGCCGTTCAGTTTGTTGATGGTGCTGTCAAGGCTCAGTTGGGTGTGCCAGATATGCGTCTGCCTATCCAGTATGCCTTCTCTTTCCCTCAGCGTCTGCATCTGAATGGCAATCGTCTCGACCTCTTCAAGACGCAGGATTTGCAGTTCTTCAAGCCTGATTATCAGAAGTTCAAGTGCCTGCAACTGGCTTTCGATGCCATCAGAAAGGGTGGTAATATGTCATGTATCGTGAATGCTGCCAACGAGATCGTGAATGCCGGCTTCCGCAAAGGTGAGTGTGGCTTCCTTCAGATGGCTGATATCATCGAAGAGACGATGGCGAAGGCTACTTTCGACAGTAATCCCGACCTCGATGTCTATCTGCAGACCGATGCAGAGGCTCGCCGCATAGCTACAGAGCTGATGCTCAAGTAATAGTTTATAGTTAATAGTTTTAGTTTATAGTTAAAATGAACGTAGGATATAGGGCTAATCATAAAGTTCAAAGTTCCAAGTTCAAAGTTCAAAGTAAATAAATGGAAGTATTTTTGATCAAAGCGTTGCAGCTGATGCTGTCGCTTTCCATCTTAGTGTTGCTCCATGAGGGCGGACACTTCTTCTTCTCCAAACTCTTTGGTGTAAGAGTGGAGAAGTTCTATCTGTTCTTCGACCCTTGGTTCCATCTCTTCGAGTTCAAGCCAAAGAATTCGGATACTACCTATGGTTTGGGATGGTTGCCGCTCGGAGGATATTGCAAGATTTCGGGTATGATAGATGAAAGTTTCGATACCGAACAGATGAAACAGCCGGAACAGCCATACGAGTTTCGCAGCAAACCGGCATGGCAGCGCCTGCTCATCATGATAGGTGGCGTGCTGGTTAACTTCGTGCTGGCTCTCTTCATCTATTCCATGATTCTGTTCCATTGGGGCGACAATTATGTGGCTACCCGCGATATGAGTTATGGTATGAAGTTCAATACCGAGGCAAAGGCATTGGGCTTCCAGGACAAGGATATTCTGGTAAGTACCGATTTGGGTGAGTTCAAGACCTTTGATGGCGATTTGTATCGTAATCTCTCTGAGGCTAAGCAGGTCAATATCATCCGTCAGGGCAAACCGGTGACGCTTAATCTGCCTGGCGATCTCGACATGCTCAGTATGATTAAGAGCAGTCCTCGCTTCGTAGATTTGTATGTGCCTCTGCAGATTGATAGTGTGATGAAGGATTCGCCTGCCAGCAAACTCGGTTTGGCAAAGGGTGATAAGATTCTTGCTATTAATAATAAAAAGGTAGTCTCTTTCAACGAATTTCAGATTGAATTGGGCAGAGTAGAGGATATGCTTGCTTCGGCAGAGACGCCGCAAGACAGTGCCAGAGCACTTACAGCTCAGGTTACTTATCTCAAGGCTTCTGGCGATACCGTCAAGTCAAGTGTTCTCCTGAAGTCTACCGAAGAGGGTGTGAAGTTTGGTTTCTACAATCATCCTGTCATGCTCGATTATAAGATTACTCATGTCAACTATGGCTTCTTTGAGAGTTTCCCTGCCGGCATTAAATACGGCTGGAATGTCTTGGCCGGTTATGTGGGCGATATGAAGTATGTCTTCTCTAAGGAAGGTGCCAAGAGTCTGGGTGGTTTCGGTGCGCTGGGCAGTCTCTTCCCATCTGTATGGGATTGGCATGCATTCTGGCTTATGACAGCGTTCCTGAGTATCATTCTTGCCTTCATGAACATTCTTCCTATCCCTGCTCTTGATGGTGGACATGTGTTCTTCCTTCTTTATGAGATTATCACAGGTCGCAAACCGGGCGATAAGTTCATGGAGCGTGCTGAGTATATTGGTTTCGGCATACTGATTCTTCTGCTTGTTGTGGCCAATCTGAACGATGTATTGCGACTCTTCGGCATCTTGTAATGCCGGGGAATCGCGAAAATAAATGTCAAAAAAAGAGGGTGTGTCATAAATTAATGACACACCCTCTTTTTTTGACATTTATTCTTTTATACGTATTATACGTATCTGATAATCTGTCCTACACTAACCTTCTTGTCTTTGCGGTAGCCGTTGAGTCTGCAGATCTGCTCTACAGTTACGCCACGCTTTTCAGCGATAGAACTAAGCGTTTCGCCTGGCTTCACCTTGTGGTAGAGCTTCTCGTGGCCAGCAGGCAGTTCGTAGTATCTTCCCACTTCGCCGCCGTTAACCTGCTCTCTGGTGTAACCACCGTTGCCAACCTTGCCGCGGGCAGCATTGGCATCAGCTGATTCGCTTTCGTAGGTATTACGGTTAAAGCTGTAGAAGTCGCCTGTAACGTCCTGGTTGCGGAAATCGAAGAAGAGTGCTGGGTTCAGAGCCACACCACAGAGACGGGTCTCAAAGTGGAGATGCGAACCGGTACTTCTACCCGTATTACCACCCAAGCCAATCACATCGCCGGCTCTTACCTCTTCGCCCTCAGTAACGAGCTGCTTAGAGAGGTGACCATAGATGGTCTCCAAACCATTGTTGTGACGAATCACGATGTACTTACCGTAACCACCACCTTCATATCTTACGATGCGAACTCTGCCTGAAAAGGCTGAGCGGATTGAGTCGCCAATATAAACCTTGATGTCCATACCTTTATGTTGGCGGCCAAAGCTAGCACGGTAACCGAAGTTACTTGTGACAACGCGACTAGGAGTTGGCATGCAGAAATGACGGAGATCGATGCGGTAGTGCTCAGGCAAGGTTGTAGCCCTGTGAGCGTACTTGTTAGAGAAATCCTCATACAGCTCGGCTGCAGGGTTCTCTCTGTCTTCAATCATTCGATAATGCGACACAGCGAGTGTGTCGAGCGATTTCATTCTGTGGTCTACAGGTGCCTGTCTTGCCAACAGATCTTGTCCGCAAACGGGAGAAGCTGTTAGCGCCAACAATGCAACGACCGAAATTTTCTTTATACTCTTTTTAAAACTCATACTACTTTTTCTATTTTCTTTTTTTAGGTTCGTGTCAACAGCGCAGAATCATACAAGAAATTCTGCAAAAACCACTAAGGCAAATGCCTTTATGTAGCGGTTTTGTTATATAGACGTTGCAAATATAACAAAAAAACTTCAAAAAACCAAAGTTGTTAAAGCCAAAAGGGCGATATTTAACGCCCTAGCCTTATTTTTAACTTACATTAGGAAAATAAGATGCAAGGAGTTGACTTTTAGTACGTTTCATGCTTTTGTAGCATTCTCAACAGAGCCACGGCAGGAGAATGCCCCATGAAAATATACTTTTTTACCTCCGGACTGGTGAATCTGAGGCATTCCTGATAAGCGCGGTAGAGGTCGTTGAGATTGATGGTAAATTCCTTACCCGATGACTCTCTGATACCGATAATCATCTTTGCCGTTACATGCAGTTTGACATATCTGATGCCTGTTGCGCTTTCTATTTCCGTAATGTTTTCGAGAATGGCTCTCATTTCTTCAAGGGATATTTCTGGTCGCGGCTCCCTGATAGCCGGCTTTCTTCTTCTATCCATAATTATACTTTTTACTTTTGGGACAGGCGATGGAATCGCCTGGAACGGGGGTGAGGCAGCTTGATAGCTGAAGCCACCTTTTAGCCTTGCTTTCTGATAACAGGAACAGCTTTTGCTTGCTTTCTGATAGCAGGAACTGCTCTTGCTTGCTGCTTTAGCTGATGGCTGCCCAGTTGATATGGGTTTTCTTCAATTCCTTGAGGCGGTTCCAGAGCAGGGCGTTATGAGGAGCATTGCATTCGGGATCGTTGTCGATGATTTCCTGTGCTTCTGTGCGTGCCAGTTGTACCAGCTGGCCGTCTCTGGCTATATTCGCTATCTTCAGGTCGAAAGCCATGCCGCTCTGCTGCGTTCCCTCCAGGTCGCCGGGACCACGGAGTTTCAAGTCGGCCTCGGCGATACGGAAACCGTCGTTCGTATCGCACATGATATCAATTCGTTTGCGGGTTTCTTCTGAAAGCTTATAGTTGGTTACCAGAATGCAGTAGCTCTGGTCGCAGCCTCTTCCTACACGGCCTCGCAGCTGGTGCAACTGGGACAGACCGAAGCGCTGTGCATCCAGGATAACCATCACAGAAGCATTGGGCACATTTACGCCAACTTCTATTACGGTGGTGGCAACGAGAATCTGTGTTTCGCCCTTTACAAACTGCTCCATCTCTACCTCCTTTTCAGCAGATTTCATCTTGCCATGAATCTTACTCAATTTGAATTCCGGGAATGCCTGTTTCAGCGTTTCGTAACCTTCTTCCAAGTTTTTCAGGTCGCTCTTCTCACTTTCTTTGATCAGCGGAAAGACGATATATACCTGTCTGCCGAGATTAATCTGGCGGCGGATGCTCTGATAGAGGCTGGTGAGTTGGGTATCAAACTTATGTAGCGTCTGTATCGGTTTTCTGCCCGGTGGCAGTTCATCAATCACGCTCACGTCCAGGTCACCATAAATGGTCATGGCGAGGGTGCGGGGGATAGGAGTGGCGGTCATCACGAGGATATGAGGCGGATTCTCGCTCTTGTTCCACAGCTTGGCTCTCTGTGCTACACCGAAGCGATGCTGCTCATCGATGACGGCTACGCCTAATCTTCTGAAAACCACAGGGTCTTCGAGGATGGCATGGGTGCCTACCAGAATCTGGATGTCGCCCGTAGCCAGGTCGGCAAGAATCTTTTCTCTCTTCTTTCCCTTTACGATGCCTGTGAGCAGTTCCACCCGAATGTCCATTCCCTGCAGGAAGTCACAGATGGTTTGTAGATGCTGCTCGGCAAGAATTTCGGTTGGTGCCATCATACATGCCTGATAACCATTGTCCAGGGCAATGAGCATGGTCATGAGTGCCACGAGCGTCTTGCCTGAACCCACATCACCTTGCAGAAGACGGTTCATCTGTCTGCCGCTGCACATATCGGCTCTGATTTCATGCATCACCCGTTTCTGTGCTCCTGTCAGTTCAAAAGGCAGATGATGGGCATAGAACCCGTTGAAGATGTCAGCGATGCGGTTGAAGACATAGCCCCTGAACTTGCGGCGCTGGTCGGTGGCATACCTTATTATATTAAGCTGCACATAAAAGAGTTCCTCAAATTTAAGGCGTACCTGTGCTTTCTGCATCTCCTGATGGGAATGCGGATAATGAATCATGCGGATGGCTGCATCGCGCGAAACCAGATGCAGACGGTCTACGATATGGCTGGGCAGCGTTTCGGGAAGAGGAGGAAGGATGGTGACCAACTGCTTGGTCATCTTCTCTATGGAACGTGAGGTGTAGCCGCGTTTTCTCAGGTTCTCGGTAAGCGAGTAGTAGGGCTGCATGCCCATCTCTGAAATCTGGAGATTGGTGGCATCGTCCATATCGGGATGGGTAAACTGGAATCTGCCGTTGAAGACGGTTGGCTTTCCGAAAACGAGATATTCGGTTCCCACACGGTAAGTCTTCATGATGTATTGGGCACCGCGATACCAGATGAGGTCAGCCACACCGTAGCCATCTGAGAAATGGGCTACCAGCAGCTTGTTGCGCTTGCCGGTATCTATCTCATCGTAGCTGAGTATCTTGCCTTTGAGCTGTACAAAGGGCATGTCGGCATTGAGTTCGCTGATGTGGAAAACCTTGGAGCGGTCTACATATTTATAAGGATAGTATTCTAGCAGGTCACTATAAGAGTTGATGCCGAGTTCCTTGCTCAGTATCTCTTTCTTCTTGGGTCCTACTCCTGGCAGGAACATGATGTCTTGGTCTAAAATACTATTCATATTATGCAAAAGTACAACATTCGGACAAAACAGCCAAAATGTTTAACTTATTTTTAAATAGTGACGTTACAAAACGGAGCGTCTTGCGTCTTTATTCTATAATCATTAGAAACAAACTCTAGAACAATGATAAAGATAAAGAATAAACTGTTCATCATCTTATGGTTGCTGTCCTTGGGCTTTGCAGTCCAGGCACAGGATCTTTATGTATCAACCTCTTTCCACGAGCCGGCAACCGACGGCTTGCGGTTCATCTATAGTAGGGATGCCGTCCATTGGGACAGTATTCCTGGCACCTTCCTGGCTCCTAAGGTAGGCAAGCAGAAAGTGATGCGCGACCCTTCCATCATCCGTACCCCAGACGGTGTGTTCCATCTGGTATGGACCAGCAGCTGGCGGGGCGACCGTGGCTTCGGTTATGCCGAGAGTCGCGACCTGATGCATTGGAGCGAACCGAAATTCATCGAGGTGATGGACGATCCTACCACGGTGAACGTATGGGCACCGGAACTCTTCTGGGATGAAGACCGCCAGCAGGCAATGGTGGTATGGGCATCGTGTGTGCCTAGCCAGCACTTCGCCCTGGGTATCGAAGACGAGAAGAACAATCACCGTCTCTACTATTCCGTAACCAAGGATTTTAAAACATGGACCAAGGGCAAGCTCCTGATAGATCCGGGATTCAGTTGCATAGATGCCACTCTGCTGAAGCGTGGTAAGAACGATTATGTGATGGTATTGAAGGATAATACTCGCAATGCCCGCAATATCAAGGTGGCTTTTGCCAAGAACCCGATGGGACCGTGGAGCAAGGTTTCTGAACCGTTCACCGGCAATTTCATGGAAGGACCAACCACCGTCAAACTGCCTAAGAACAGTCCGCTGGGCAATGGTTATCTCATTTATTACGACCGTTACCGCCTCTTCGATTTCGGCGCTCATTTTACCAAGGATTTCGTTCATTTCACCGATGTGAGCCAGCAGGTGAGTGTGCCGAAGAACCACAAGCACGGCACCATCTTCCGTGCTCCGGAACGCATCGTGAAGGCCATGCTCGAACAGGACCGCATCCATTATACCGGAACCACAATGGCAGATCCGTCTCGTCATGACGGAGCCTTGTCGCCAGTGGTAGGAGTCCATAATATCCAGACGCTCCGTGCCAACCGCGAGCATCCTTCCCAGGCAAATGGCGGGGGCTGGACCTATAACCACCAGCCGATGATGGCGTATTGGAATGGCAAGTTCTACATGCATTTCCTGAGCGATCCTGCTGAGGAGCATGTACCCCCATCGAGAACCCTGATGCAGGTTTCTGAGGACGGATACAACTGGAGCCAGCCACAGATTCTTTTCCCTGAATATGATGTGCCAGCCGATTTCAGAAAGGCGAAATACCAGCCGAAACCGGAACTGCAATATCCTGATGTCTACAAGCAGAAACCATTGAAGGCAATCATGCACCAGCGTGTGGGCTGGTATGTATCCAAGGGCGGCATCCTTCTGGCGACCGGAAACTATGGTGTGGCATTGGACAGAAAGGACGACCCGAACGATGGTAACGGCATCGGACGTGTGGTGAGAGAGGTGAAGAAAGACGGTTCGCTCGGACCTATCTATTTCATCTATTACAACCACGGATTCAATGAGAAGAATACCGCTTATCCTAATTATAAGAAAGCATCCAAGGCGGTAAGAGCGGCTTGCGAGGAAATCCTTGCCAACCCACGTTACCGCATGCAATGGGTGGAAGAGGCAGATAGAGGCGAAAAGCTGATACCTGTCAACAATGGTTACAAGGCCTATTGCGACTATACCCTGCCGGATGGCAGAATAGCCAGTCTGTGGAAGCATGCCCTCACCTCGTTGAGTCTGGATGGCGGCAATACCTATACTACTACTAACCGTGCCCTGGGATTCGTCAACAGCAATGCCAAAATCTGGGGACAGCGGTTGAGTGATGGTACCTATGCCACCATCTACAATCCGTCTGAATACCGCTGGCCGCTGGGCATCTCGCTGAGTGGTGACGGATTGGAATATAAAACGCTGAATCTGATTTGTGGCGAAGTACCACCGATGAGATACGGTGGCAACTATAAGAGTCGTGGTCCGCAGTATGTCCGTGGCATCCAGGAAGGCAATGGCGTTCCTAAGGATTCTGATATGTGGGTGAGCTATTCCATGAACAAGGAAGATATCTGGGTGGCGCATGTACCCGTTCCGGTAAAGACCGTGGCTACTGCCCATGCCGATGATGATTTCGCCCAGTATCAGAAACTCGGCGACCTCAAGACCTGGAATATCTATTCTCCGCTGATGGCACCGGTTTCACTCCGTCAGGAGTGGCTCGAACTGAAGGATGAAGATCCGTTCGACTATGCCTGTGTAGAGCGCAAGATTCCAGCTTCTTCCTACCTGAAGGCATCCTTCGATGTGCAGGCAGCTCAGACCCGCAACGGTTCTCTGCAGATTGAATTCCTCGATGAGAAGGGCATCGCCTGCACCCGCATCGAACTGAACAAAGAAGGAATGATACGTGTGAAGAACGGAGCGAGATATGGCAATGTGATGCCTTATCAGGCTGACCAGACCTATCGTTTCGAAGCTACATTGGATACCCAGCACCGCCAGCTCAACCTCACCGTGAGCACCCTCGATGCAGATGGCAAGGCATTGCAGAGCAAGAGCACCAGGCGCATCTTCTACGCACCGGTGCATCAGATAGAGCGTATCCGTTTCCGTACCGGCGACCTTCGTACCTTCCCTACCATCGACACTCCTGCCGACTGGTTCGGTACTTTGGAGCATGCCGGTGATACCGATACCACCGCCCTCTACCGCATCGCTCATGTCAAGACCGTGAGTCTGGATGCTGATGCCGGTTCGGCTGTGCTCAAGACCGCAGATTACAAGCATTATGTAGACGATTTCAATGCAATGGAGCCGGAGGTTCTCCATACTTCTGCCATCCCGAATGCGCAGGCATGGGACTGGATGAAGCAGAATGTGCCCCTCTTCGACTGTCCGCAGCGCAACTTCGAGGAGATGTATTATTTCCGCTGGTGGACGCTCCGCAAGCATATCGAAAATACACCTGTAGGCTATGCGATGACCGAGTTTCTCGTGCCTCGTAGTTATGCCGACAAGTATAATCTCATCGCCTCTGGAGTGGGGCATCATATCCACGAGAGTCGCTGGATTCGTGATGGAAAGTATCTCGACGGCATCTTGAATACCTGGTATCATGGCAATGGTGGCAAGCCGATGGCTAAGATCAATTTCTATAGCAGTTGGATGCCTGCCTCTATCTGGGAGCGCTATCTCGTAGACGGTAACCGGAAGGAGTTTAAGTCGTTGTTGAACGACCTGGACAAGGAGTATCAGCTGTGGGATGACCACCGCTGGAGCAACGGACTCTACTGGCAGTATGATGTGCGTGATGCGATGGAAGAGACCATCAGTGGTGGCAGAAGAGAAAAGAATGCCCGTCCTAGCATCAACAGTTATATGTATGGCAATGCAATGGGCATCGCCCAGATGGCAAAGACCATCGGCTATCAGGACTTGGCTAGGAAGTATGAGGCTAAGGCAGATACCCTGAAGCATCTGGTAGAAACCCAACTCTGGGATGCCGACCATCAGTTCTTCGAGGTGTATAAGCCGAATGCCGGCGAGGCGAAGGAGGTAGCCACGAAGAGAAGTTTCCAGCCTAGTGGCGATGCTGCAGTTTCAGCAAAGGTGCGCGAGGCAATCGGTTTCCTGCCTTGGTATTTCAATCTCCCTGCCGATGAGGCGAAGTTTGCTGAGGCTTGGAAACAGGCAGCAGACAGCAAGGGCTTCTCTGCTCCTTACGGACAGACCACCGCAGAGCGCCGCCATCCGCAGTTCCGCTCTCATGGAGTAGGAAAGTGTGAGTGGGATGGTGCCATCTGGCCTTTCGCTACAGCCCAGACCCTGACAGCGATGGCGAATTTCATCAACAATTATCAGGTGAAGCCATCTGCCCTCGCTGCTTCTTCAAAAGGTAGTCTCGATATGGACAGCCTTTACTTCAATGAGATGGAGAAGTATGTGCAGAGTCAGAGCATGCGTGGCAAACCTTACATCGGTGAGTATCTTGATGAGACTACCGGTTACTGGTTGAAGGGCGATCAGGAGCGCAGCAGATATTACAACCATTCTACCTTCTGCGATCTCATCATCACCGGCATCGTGGGTCTTCGTCCTCGTGCCGATCAGACCATCGAGGTGCGTCCTATCATCCCAGTTGGCAAATGGCAGTACTTCTGTCTTGACAAGGTGCGTTATCATGGTCACGACCTCACCATCCTCTACGACCAGGACGGTTCCCGTTATCATGTGGGCAAGGGCTTGCAGGTATGGGTAGATGGTAAGTTGGCGGGGCAGCGTGATACGCTCGGCAAACTCGTAGTGAAGGATGCATTCAAATAATGTAGAATAAAATACGATATGAAACGAAGAAAATATTTATTGATACTGATAGGACTTTTGGGCATGATGCAGATTCATGCTCAAAAGTCTGTTGCTTTTAATACGACCGGTGAAGCACCTCAGCCACAATGGATTGGAGCGATAACCGATGAGGATGCGCACATTCCGAGTAACCGAGATTATGTGGGAACGGGAATGGTGAATGCGAAGGGAAAACCAGACTGGAAGGCTACGGCTCCATTGTCAAGACAAAGCATCTGGCTGAAGAAAGAAATGAAACTCCCGGCTGATGTCTGTAAGGCAACGATGAAGATTGTGGGACTGGGTTTCTATGAGCTCAGCATCAACCGGCAGAAGGTGACGGATGCCGTTTTCGCCCCTCTGTGGAGCGATTACGACAAGACCGTCTTTTACAATACTTACGATGTGACTGCGTTATTGAAGAAAGGCAAGAACCAACTTTCTGTATTGCTGGGCAACGGATTCTATAATGAGCAGGGTGGAAGATACACCAAGATGAAGGTTTCCTATGGTCCTCCTACGCTCTACTGTTCGCTCGAAATAGAACTGAAGAATGGCAGAACCGTCTGCATCGTCAGCGATGGCTCATGGAAATATTCGCCTAGCAGCATCACCTTCAACAGTATCTATGGTGGTGAGGACGAGGATGCCCGCATCACGTCTTCCTGGAAACCAGTGGTGATTCAGAAGGGACCTCGTGGCATCCTGCGCCAGCAGATGGCACAGCCGGTGAAGATGATGGAATACTTCGGTGTGAAGAGCCGTCATCAGCTCACTCCTCAGCAAATCGCCAAGGCTTCCAATGCCAAACATCCTATTCCGGCAGGAACCTTCGTGCTGGATATGGGACAGAATCTCGCAGGTTTCCCACAGATTAAGGTCAGTGGAAAGGCAGGACAGCAGGTACGGCTCTATCTCTCAGAGACCCTGACTGCACAGGGAACCTGCAATCAGAAGCAGTCGGGCAGTCCTTACTATCTTACTTATACGCTCAGCGGAAAGGGCGAGAAGTCGGCTGACGGCAAGCGCATCGAGACTTGGCATCCGCATTTCACCTATTATGGTTATCGCTATATCCAGGTGGAAGGTGCCGTAATGAAGGGTGATGAGAATCCTGATGGCAAGCCAGTGATAGAGGATATCCAGTCGTGCTTCGTCTATAATTCAGCTGCGAAGATTGGCAACTTCGAATGTTCTAATCCGATGTTTAACCGTGCTTATCAGATTATCGACCGTGCCATCCGAAGCAACTGGCAGGCTGTCTGGACCGACTGTCCTCATCGTGAGAAACTCGGTTGGCTGGAGCAGGATTGGCTCAATGGCGAGGGATTGGTATACAACTACGACTGTCGCTCGATGATAGAGCAGACGATGCAGAATATCGCCGATGCCCAGCATGCCAACGGTGCCGTTCCTACAACCGCTCCTGAGTATATCTACTTCAAGGGCAAGTGGCTCGACCCGTTTGCTGAATCTCCAGAGTGGGGCGGTGCCCTGGTAGCGCTTCCATTCCTTTATCTGCAGCATTACGGCGACGACCGGATGGTAAAGAAATATGCACCGCAGATGTTCCGCTATGTGGATTATCTCCAGAGTAAGGACAGTTGCCGTATACTGAAACAGGGTTTGGGTGACTGGTATGATTACGGAAAAGGCCGTTCGGGCTTCTCTCAGAACACCCCGATGCCGCTGGTAGCTACAGCCCATTATTATCAGTGGGTGAAACTGACACAGAAGGCTGCGGCAATGAGCGGAAAGACAGCTGAAGCCAACCGCTATGCCATCCTTGCTTCTGAAATTCTGCAGGCTTTCCAAAAGGAATTTCTGCATGTTGAGAAGGCTGCATCTTATGAGAAATCTTCTTCGGATGCAGTGGTAAAGGATGCTGTAGAAAAGGTATATTACGGTTCGGGAAGTCAGGCTTCCAATGCCATTCCTTTGGCGTTGGGCATGGTTCCATCCCAGTATCGCAAGCAGGTTCTCCAGCATCTGGTGGATGACATTCATGCGCATCACGACCGCCTGACAACCGGTGATGTGGGCAACCGCTACCTCTTCCTGGCATTGCTGGAAAACGGATATGCCGACCTCTGGTACAAGATGCTGGCGCATGATGATGTGCCGGGCTACGGCTTCCAGATCAAGAAGGGAATGACCACGCTCACCGAACAGTGGAATCCGGAGATGGGTGCTTCGATGAACCATTTCATGATGGCGCATATCAACAACCATTTCCTGCCGGATATTGTGGGCATCCGCATAGAGCAGGGCAGACTCATCATCGCTCCTCAGCCGATGGGCGACTTGACCTGGGCTAAGGGAAGTACCCGACTCAGCGATGGCAAACAGATTGCCGTGGTTTGGAAGAAATTGGCTGATGGTAAAATAGAGGTAACGGTAGATACCGATAAGGATGTAGAATACAAAATCAAGATAAATCAAGATGAAACAGAACATAATGATGGCACTTATCGCGGCAAGCATGTCTTTGTCGGCAAGTGCGCAAAATAACGGAAACCAGCCAGAGGCTGTTGCTCAGAACTGTTATCAGGGGCATTTCACCCGCAGTCTTCACGATGTGATGCAGGACGTATCGCAGCGCTGGGGTGTTCGCTTTAAATATAATGTGGATACCGTTGGTAGGCAGTTGCCTTATGCCGATTTCCGCATCAAACCCTATTCGCTGGAGGAAACCCTGACGAATATCTGCAAGTATTTCGACTTCAACTGGTGGAAGCAGAAAGACAATCTCTATAAGATCAAGCCTTATGAATATCCTCGTCGCCATACCGAAGAGGGTGAGCAGATGCTTGCTTATCTCAAGACACTCTACCAAAACCGGGAACAGTTTGAAGCACGCAAGGATTCTGTACGCAAGGAGGTGCGCCGCATCCTGGTTATCGACCGTTATATGGATTCCCTGGTTCATAAGAAACCGATTTTGGGAAAGGTACGCAGGTATGACGGGTATACGGTTCAGAATATCTGCATCGAGACCTTGCCTGGTGAGCATGTCTTCGGTTCCATCTATACGCCCGCCAAGAAGGGCAAGCATCCTTTGATTATCTGTCCCGACGGTCATTTCGGTGGTGGCAGATATCGTGCCGATGAGCAGCAGCGCCTCGGAACCTTGGCAAGAATGGGTGCTATCTGTGTAGATTTCGACCTGTATGGCTGGGGACAGAGTGAGGCTGAATATGGCAAGAATTCACATCAGACCGACCGTGCCCATGTGATTCAGGCTCTAAATGCCGAGGTATTGCTCGATTATATGTGGAACCATCGCAAGGATGTGGATAAGACGCGCATCGGAGCGAATGGCGGCAGTGGCGGCGGTACGCATACAGTCCTGCTGACGGTACTCGACGACCGTATCACGGCAGCAGCCCCAACGGTGAATCTTGCTTCTCATTTTGATGGCGGTTGTCCTTGCGAGAGTGGCAAACCTATCCAGTTGGCGGGGCATGGTACGTGTAATGCCGAGTTGATGGCTTTCTTTGCCCCTAAGCCGTTGTTGGTAGTGAGCGATGGTGGCGATTGGACCGCCTCTGTTCCATCTCTCGAATATCCGTATCTGCAGTATATATATAATATGTATGGTGCCAAGGAACAGGTAACCAATGTGCATCTGCCTAAGGAACGTCATGATTATGGCATCAACAAGCGCCAGGCAAACTACGATTTCTTCATCCGTGTCTTCGGTTTGGACCGCAGTAAGTTGGATGAAAGCAAAGTGAAGGTTGAAAAACCGGAAGTTTTGCAATCTGTCATCAGATAATAAGATAGAAGATAATATATCAGACCTCACGCCGTTTTGTAAATGACGTGAGGTCTTTTTCGTCTTTTCTGACGACAAAGGCGGCTCTTTTGCGTCTATATATAAAATTGTTTAATCGATTAAAACAAAAACAAATGAAAATCTTAAGAACCATCACGCTTTGCTGCCTGGCTTGTCTCTCTTTGCAAGCAACAGCACAATCATATAAGCTCTGGTACGACAAACCAGCGCTGGTCTGGACCGATGCCTTGCCTTTGGGTAATGGCCGTTTGGGTGCCATGGTATATGGCATTCCTGCCACCGAACGTCTGCAGCTGAACGAGGAAACCATCTGGGCAGGACAGCCTAACAAGAATGCCAATCCTCATGCCAAGGCAGCTCTTCCAGTCGTGCAGAACCTCATCTGGAAGGGTGAATACCGTAAGGCACAGGATATGTGTACCGAGAAAATCATGTCGAATACCAACTTTGGAATGCCTTACCAACCCTTTGGTGATGTCTATATCTCGGCTCCCGGCATGGATGGCTATTCCCAGTATTATCGCGAACTGAGTCTGGATTCTGCCCGCTGTCTTACCCGTTGGACAGCCCATGGTGTCAACTATCAGCGCGAGGTTATCACCTCTTTTGTCGATAACGTAGTGATGGTAAGATTTACCGCCAACAAGCCTCATAGCATCACCTTCAATGCCAACTTCACTTCTCCTCATGATGATGTCATCATCCGTACCGATGGCGAGGAAGCTACCCTCGAAGGAGTGGCTGCCAAGCACGAAGGTCTGAAGGGAAAGGTGAGGTTCATGGGCAGAATGGCGGCTCAGATCAAAGGCGGCGAGGCTGCGAAGACCTGTCGCGACGGTGTGGTCAGCGTGAAGAATGCCGATGAAGCCGTACTCTATATCTCCATCGCCACCAACTTCGTTAACTACAAGGATATTACCGGCAACGAGGTGGAACGCAGCAAGCAGGCTCTCCATACCGCCATGGCGAAGGATGCCCGAGAACAGATGGCGCAGCATGTGGCTAAATTCCAGAGCATGATGCATCGCAACTCGCTCTGGTTGGGCGCTGACAAGTATCAGAATCTGCCTACCGACGAACGCCTCATCCGCTTTGCCAAGCAGGACGATAACTATCTCGTAGCCACCTATTATGCTTTCGGCAGATACCTTCTGATATGCAGTTCGCAGCCTGGCACACAGCCAGCTAACCTGCAGGGCATCTGGAACGATAAGATGTTCCCGTCATGGGACAGCAAATATACCACCAACATCAACATGGAGATGAACTACTGGCCATCAGAGATGACCAACCTCTCCGAACTCAATGAACCGCTCTTCCGACTGATTCGCGAAGTGAGCGAAACCGGAAAGGAATCGGCTCAGACCATGTATGGAAAGAACGGATGGGTTTTGCATCACAATACCGACATCTGGCGAGTAACAGGCGGTATCGACAAGGCAGCATCAGGCATGTGGATGACCGGTGGCGCCTGGGTTTCATCCCATCTCTGGCAACATTATCTTTATAGTGGTGACAAGGAATTCCTACGTAAAGCTTATCCGATTATGAAGGGTGCAGCTACCTTCCTCGATGAGATGCTGATACCGGAGCCTGAGCATGGATGGCTCGTGATTTCGCCAGCTGTGAGTCCTGAAAATACCCATCCTTCGAAGGATGGAAAGATAGCCATGAGTTATGGTACCACGATGGATAATGAACTGCTCCACGAACTCTTCTCTACCGTTATCAGAGCGAGCGAGATTCTGGGAGAAGATGCCGGATATGCTGCTCATCTGAAGGAAGTATTGGGAAAGATGGCACCGATGCAGATTGGCAAGTGGGGACAGTTGCAGGAATGGATCAAGGACTGGGATGATCCTCAGGATAATCATCGCCATGTGAGTCATCTCTATGCGCTCTATCCAGGTAATCAGATTACACCGGAGAAGACTCCGGAACTCTTCGATGCAGCCCGTACTTCGCTCATACATCGTGGCGACCCGAGTACCGGCTGGTCGATGGGATGGAAGGTTTGTCTCTGGGCTCGTCTTCTGGATGGTAATCACGCTTATAAGTTGATTCATAACCAGTTGACCCTGACCGATGATCATTTCCTTGCCTACGGATTGAACAAGAAAAAGGGTGGAACCTATCGCAATCTCTTCGATGCACATCCACCATTCCAGATAGATGGTAACTTCGGCTGTACTGCCGGTATCGCCGAGATGCTGATGCAGAGCCATGACGGATGTGTCAATATCCTGCCGGCTCTTCCTGATGCCTGGAAGGCAGAAGGAAAGATACAGGGGCTCCGCACGAGAGGTGGTTTCCTCATCGAGGAACTGGCATGGAAGAATGGCAGAATCACGTCGCTCAAGATCCGTTCTACCCTCGGTGGCAACCTTCGTCTCCGTCTGCCGGCAGGCAACCGGTTAAAGGGCATCAAGGGCATGAAATCAGCCAAGGGCAAGAATCCGAATCCGCTCTTTTCAGCCTTCGAACAGCCACAGATGCAAAACCATTCAGAAGTGAAACTCAACAAGGTGGTGTTGCCAAAGGCAAATACCTATGACATCACTACACGAAAGGGAGAGACCATCCGATTGATTTAAAAATATGGGTATAAACTCCTTAACATCAAAACTCCTTTAGAAAATGAAAAAAATAATGATAACATTGGCGCTGGCTTGCGGAATCTTTACCGCAGCCTCTGCCGCAAAAAACGAAAAGCCTTGGGCTAATGGTAAATTACAGGTTTCTGCCAACCAGCGATTCCTCCAGTTTGAAAACGGACAGCCGTTCTTCTTGTTGGGTGATACCGGTTGGCTTCTTCCGGAACGTCTGGATAGAGCCGAGGCACAGTATTATCTTCAGAAATGCCGTGTAGCGGGATTTAATACCGTTCTCATCCAGGTGATGGACGGCACACCTTCTTTTAATATCTACGGACAGCAGTCGCTCCCTGCCGGTTGGGATTTGTCGAAGGCAGACCCAGCAGGTGTTTACAGCTATTGGGATCATCTCGACTACATCATCAAACTTGCCGAACAGAACGGCATCTACATCGGCATGGTAACTATCTGGGGTTCTCAGGTAAAGGCAGAGAATATCAATGCACAGCAGGCTAAGGCATACGGAAAGTTCCTTGCCAACCGCTATAAGAATTCGCCTAATATCATCTGGGTGATGGGCGGCGATATCCAGGGTGATATCCACCCAGAGGTGTGGGAATCGCTCGCTACCAGCATCAAGAGTATTGACCACAACCATCTCATGACCTATCATCCTCGTGGCAGATATACTTCAGCCAAATGGTGGAGCAAGGCGAAATGGCTCGATTTCCATACTTTCCAGAGCGGTCATCGCAAGTATGGTCAGCGTATGGGCAACAAGGATTATCCTATCCCTGACAATACCGAGGAGGACAACTGGATGTATGTGGATTCTACCTGGGCATACAAACCTATCAAGCCTGTGCTCGATGCCGAACCAAGCTACGAGGATATTCCGAAGGGACTGCACGATCCTAACGAGGAGCGCTGGCAGGATTATGATGTTCGCCGTTATGCCTATTGGAGTGTCTTTGCCGGTTCCTGCGGTCATACCTATGGTCATAATGCCATCATGCAGATGTTGAAACCGGGTTATCCTACCAGTTATGGAAGTGATGGAGCCGAGAAGCCTTGGTATGTGGCGCTCAACGACCCAGGATTCAACCAGATGAAGCATCTCAAGAACCTGATGCTCTCGCTGCCATACTTTGAGCGTGTGCCTGACCAGAGCATCATCGCCGGTGAGAATGGTGAAAAATATAACCGTCTGCTGGCTACCCGAGGCAACGATTATCTGATGGTTTACAATTACAACTGTGTTCCGATGAAACTCGACCTCCGCAAGGTTTCGGGTAGCAGAAAGAACGTATGGTGGATGGATGCTGCCAACGGACAGCTGGAATATATCGGAGCGTTTGATAACAAGGTCATCACCTTTGCTCCTCAGAAGGCTACCCGCGGTATCAGCGATGGTGTTTTCATCGCCATTGATGCCAGCAAGGACTATCTGAAGAAAGACCAGAAGATGATAGAAGACCAGAGTCTGGCTGGTAAGAAAAGAGATTTGAATGAATAAATAAAGTGAAGAGTGAAGAACGAAGAGTGAAGAATTCAAATGAAGAATAATATATTGATGAGTGTGTTGCTGACGGCATCGCTTTCGGCAACACTTCCGCTTTCCGCTGCCAGTCATGTTGACGTGGTAAAGATGCGGACGGAGAATCAGGTGAATCCTCTGGGCATCGGAACATCAACCCCTCGCTTCTCCTGGCAGATTACTTCTGACAAGAAGGGCGTGGTGCAGACGAGTTATCAGATTCTGGTGGCTTCTTCCCGAGAAAAACTGGATAGAAACGAGGCGGATTTATGGGATAGCGGTGAGCGAAAGAGCGATGAACAGTTGTGGATTCCTTATCAGGGCAAGGCGCTGCTGAGTGGTGCTCAAGCTTACTGGAAGGTGCGTATCACTACCAATAAAGGAAAATCGGAATGGACCGAACCGCAGCTCTTTACCATCGGACTGCTCGGTGAAACCAAATGGAGCGGTACCTGGATTGGATTGGAAGACCTGCAGCCCGGAGAACAGAAAGGCATGCATACCCGACTGGCAGCACGCTATATCCGCAAGGACTTTGCGACAAAAGGCAAGGTGAAGCGGGCGGTGGCTTATGTTGCCGGACTCGGTGTATACGAGTTTTATGTCAACGGACAGCGTATGGGCGGCAGTCAGGCATTGCAGCCTGCACCAACCGATTATCGCAAGACCATTTACTACAATACGTTCGATGTCACTTCGCTCCTGACCGAGAAGAATGCCATCGCCATCAAACTGGGCAACGGCAGAATGTTTCCGATGCGACTGGAGAAGGCTTACAAGACGCCTTTCTTCGGCTATCCGAAATGCCGCATCAACGTGAAGGTGGAGTATGAGAACGGAAAGACTGAAACTTGGGCAACCAATAACACATGGAAGTTGAGCTTCGATGGTCCGATCCGCAGCAACAACGAGTATGATGGCGAGGAGTATGATGCCCGCAGGGAACAGGCGCTGAAAGGCTGGACCCAGGCTGGTTTCGATGACAGCCAGTGGCAGAAAGCCGAGCGCTGTGCCATTCCTGACGGTACGCTGATGGCGCAGCCGATGGCGGGAATGATAGAGAAGGAATTCGGTCATCCGGTGAGTCTGAAGCATCGCCACGATACTCTCATCGTAGATTTCGGACAGAACATGGCGGGCTGGATTGGTTTCCAGGTCCGTGGCAGGCAGGGTGATACCATTCGTGTGAAATATGCCGAGAAACTGCAGGCTGACGGCAGTCTGTATCTCGACAACTTCCGCAATGCCCTCTCTGAGGATATTTATGTCTGCAACGGCAGGGAGAACGGAAAGTCTTGGCGTCCTGCCTTCTCTTATCACGGCTTCCGCTATGCTGCCATCACCGGTATGAAGAATGCCCGAAAGGAGGATTTCACCGCCTATACCGTGAGCGACGAGATGGCTACCATCGGACATATCGAGACTTCTGATACGATATTAAATAAGGTGTTGAAGAATGCATGGTGGGGCATCTACGGAAATTACAAGGGTATGCCGGTAGACTGTCCGCAGCGCAACGAGCGCCAGCCTTGGTTGGGCGACCGTACGGTGGGTTCGTTGGGTGAAAGTTTCGTTTTCGACAATGAGCGACTCTACAGCAAGTGGATGCACGATATCTGTGATGCCCAGCGTTCGGATGGCAATATTCCGGATGTGGCTCCTGCCTTCTGGAATTATTATACCGATGATGTTACCTGGCCGGCAGCCTTGCCTTTCACCTGTGATATGCTCTATCATCAGTTTGGCAACAAGCAGCCTATCATCGATTCTTATCCATCCATCAGGAAATGGATCAACCATATCCTGGCTGAATATACGGATAAGAACGGCATCATCACCAAGGATAAATACGGCGACTGGTGCGTACCACCAGAGAAGCTGGAACTGATTCACAGTCAGGATCCGAAGCGAAAGACCGATGGCAAGCTGATAGCCACCGCTTATATGATCCGCTGTCTGCAGCTGGCAGAGCAGTTTGCCAACCTGCAAGGTTTGAAGGAAGAAGCGAAAGCTTGGGCAGACCGCAGAAGCGAGATGATAGATGCCTTCAACAGGCAGTTCCTCACCAACAAGGCAGGAACATCCCGCCGTCCGGGTCATGTGCTTTATCCAGACAGCATCTATTATGGCAACAATACCTCTACCGCCAATCTTCTGGCGCTCTCCTTCGGTATCGCTCCCCAGGAGTTGCGCAGCGAACTCATCAAGCAGGTAGTGAAGGGCATCTGCATCGATGCCAAGGAACATGTCAACTGCGGTGTCATCGGCATCTCCTGGCTCCTTCGCGGTTTGAGCGACAACGGTTTCCCTGATGTGGCTTATCTCCTGGCTACCCAGCGCACCTATCCGTCGTGGGGTTATATGGCAGAGAACGGAGCCACTACCATCTGGGAACTCTGGAATGGCGACAAGGCTGATCCGAAGATGAATTCGGGCAATCATGTGATGCTTTTGGGCGACTTGCTTACCTGGTGCTATCAGTATCTGGGAGGCATCCAACAGCAGGGAGTCAACGTGCAGCAGGTGGCTGAGGCTGATGCCAGCGTGGCTTACAAGCACATCGTGCTGAAGCCAGCCTTCAGTATTCAGAACTGCGAATCGGTAAAAGCTGATTACGAGACTCCATACGGAGTAGTGAAGAGCCAGTGGAAAAAGACCTTGCAGCATGTGGATTGGGATATCACCGTGCCTTGCAACACCACAGCCGATGTCTATCTGCCTGATGGCAAGGTTGAGACGGTGGGTAGTGGCGATTATCATTATTCGGTAGAAATCCCTACCCGCGATGCTGCCATCCTGAAGGATGAATTCCTTTATGATTACAGTGGATTCCCATCGGCTCATGCCTCTACTATTACCCAGTTGAAGAACGGTGACCTGGTGGCTGCCTACTTTGGCGGTACCTTCGAGCGCAATCCGGATGTCTGCATCTGGGTAAGTCGCAAGCCGAAGGGTGCCAAGGCTTGGGAGAAACCTATCCTGGCTGCCGATGGTGTTTATCGCCTGGGTACTCCTGAGGCTAAGAAGGCGGGTCTTTCGGGCATCGATGAGAAGACAACTCCGGCTGATAAGGGACCTATCAAGGACGGATTGCGCCGTTTCGGTGTGCCAGCCGGCTACAAATATGATTTCCGCTCTAAGTCAGCCAATATCAAGTTGCCTGCCAATCTGAAGCGCAAGTCTTGCTGGAACCCTGTGCTCTATACCATGCCGGATGGCGAGATATGGCTGTTCTATAAGGTGGGTTCTACCGTTGGCGACTGGACGGGCTGTCTTGTGAAATCGAAGGATGGCGGTAAGACCTGGACTGATCCGAAGGCATTGCCAGACGGTTTTCTCGGTCCTATCAAGAACAAGCCGGAAATGGTGAACGGCAGACTCATCTGCGGTTCCAGTACCGAGAACAAGGGTTGGCGCTTCCATGTAGAGATTCTCGACTTGAAGACCAGAAAGTGGAAGTATGTGGGTCCGGTAGATGCCGAACTGAAGCCTCGTACCGATGATGTGGATTCGGCTACGGTGGATATGCAGCATCCTATCTACAAGGAGGGTGAGAAGGCGAGATATATCTACAGCATCCAGCCATCTATCCTGAAGTTGAAGGATGGCAGATTGCAGGTTCTGATGCGTACCCATAATGCCAAGCTTGCTACCAGTTTCAGCAGCGACGGTGGTGATACCTGGACTCCGGTTACCCTGCTCGACATCGAAAACAACCAGAGCGGTACGGATGCTGTCACCCTGAAGGATGGCAGACACGTGCTCATCTACAACAATTTCGAGACGTTGCCGGGAACCAAGAAGGGACCTCGCACACCATTGAGTCTTGCCATCAGCGATGACGGCACCCATTGGCGTCATCTCCTCACCCTGGAGGACAGTCCTATCAACCAGTATTCCTATCCAGGCATCATCGAGGGAAAGGATGGCAAACTGCATTGCATCTACACCTGGCGCCGCCAGAGAGTGGCGTATAAGGAAGTGGATTTGAAAAAGATAAAATAAGAAAATAGTAAATAAAAAGGATAGAATATGTACGATGAACGTATCATACTCTATCCTTTTATTGTTTTAAGCCCTACAAACGAATGTTCCTTCATTGATTACAAAAAGAAGGAAACTGCGTCTTTATTTATAAAACAAAGACTAAGACAATGATAAAAGTACAAAAGATTTTTGTGATGGCAGCCCTCGTGCTGATTCCATCTGTATCCTTTGCCCAGAAAGTAAATATCCTGACCGGGAAGAAGGCTTCTAATCGGGAACAGTATGCTGCTGAATACTTGCAGAAGAAGCTCAACCGCTTGGGATTCTCTGCTGTGGTGAACGGCAAGAAGGGCGAATATCGCATTTCGCTCTCGCAAGCCAAGGATACTGCCGGACTGAAGAAGGAAGGTTTCTCATGGACCCGCAAGGGAAAGAAGATCCTGTTGCAGGGAAATGACGGTTCGGGAGTCATCTACGGCTGCAACGAAATAGCAGAATACGTGGCTCAGCATGGCTCTCTCAATGTGCCGCTGAAACAGGTAGATGCACCTGAAATGGTGCTCCGTGGTGCCTGCGTAGGCTTGCAGAAAACCGTTTATCTGCCGGGCCATCAGGTTTACGAATACCCTTATACCCCAGAGAATTTCCCTTGGTTCTATGACAAGGAACAGTGGATCCAGTATCTCGATATGCTCGTAGACAACAAGATGAATTCGCTCTATCTCTGGAACGGTCATCCTTTTGCTTCGCTCGTCAAACTGAAGGATTATCCTTTCGCCCTCGAAGTGGATGAGGCTACCTTCAGGAAGAACGAAGAGATGTTCTCGTTCCTGACCAGGGAGGCTGATCGCCGTGGCATCTTTGTTATTCAGATGTTCTACAACATCATCCTCTCCAAGCCTTTTGCCGATCATTATGGCTTGAAGACACAGGACCGTCACCGTCCTATCACTCCGCTCATCAGCGATTATACCCGCAAGTCGGTAGCTGCCTTCATCGAGAAATATCCGAATGTAGGCTTGCTCGTCTGTCTCGGTGAGGCGATGAATACCTACGAGGATGATGTGGAGTGGATGACCAAGACCATTATTCCGGGTGTCAAGGACGGCTTGAAGGCTTTGGGAAGAACCGACGAACCACCAGTCCTGCTCCGTGCCCACGATACCGACTGCAAGATGGTGATGGAGGCAGCGCTGCCTCTCTACAAGAACCTCTATACGATGCATAAGTATAATGGAGAGTCGCTTACCACCTATCAGCCTCGCGGTCCTTGGACCAAGATTCATACCGATTTGGCAGCCCTGGGTTCTACCCATATCAGCAATGTACATATCCTTGCCAATCTCGAACCATTCCGCTGGTCATCTCCTTCTTTCGTTCAGAAGGCGGTAACGGCGATGCACGATGTTCATCACGCCAATGCCCTGCATCTCTATCCGCAGGCTAGTTATTGGGATTGGCCTTATACGGCAGATAAATTGCCTGGCGGACAGCGGGAGAAACAGTTGGACCGCGACTGGATGTGGTACAAGACATGGGGAAGATATGCCTGGAACTGCCGTCGCGATGTAGCTGCCGAGGGTAATTACTGGGATAAGGTACTTGCCGATTACTATGCTTCTGATGCCGCTGTTGCTGACAGCATCCGCAAGGCATACGATGAGAGCGGTGAGATTGCGCCTAAGCTCCTCCGCCGTTTCGGTATTACAGAGGGCAACCGTCAGACGTTGCTTCTGGGCATGTTCATGAGTCAGCTGGTGAATCCATATAAGTACACCATCTATCCTGGTTTCTATGAGAGTTGCGGTCCTGAGGGCGAGAAACTCATCGAATATGTAGAGAAAGAGTGGAAGCATCAGCCTCATGTGGGTGAGTTGCCACTCGATATCGTAGCTCAGACCGAGGCTCATGGCGACAAGGCTGTGGCTGCCATCGATGCCGTAGCGAGTCGTGTAACCGGCAATAAGGATGAGTTCCGTCGTCTTCAGAACGATATGCATTGCTACCGTGCCTTTGCCTATGCTTTCGGCTGGAAGGTGAAGGCGGCTCAGCATGTGCTCAACTATAAGTGGGGTAAGGATATCAAGGAACTGGATGCTGCCGTTCCGCTGCTCGAAAAGAGTCTGGAGTATTATCGTCAGCTGGTAAATCTTACCAAGGATACCTATCTCTATGCCAATTCGATGCAGACCGCTCAGCGCCGCATTCCAATCGGAGGTGATGGCGGCAACATGAAGCATTGGAGTGAACTCTTACCGAAATATGAGCAGGAACTGGTGAATCTGAAGAAGAATATCGCCATGCTCAAGGCTCAGGCTGCGGGTACTTACAAGATGAAGGCAGAGGACATCAAGCCTTTGAAGGATGCAGGTGTGCAGAAGGGTGCTTTCCAGATGGAGAATATCAATGGCGAGGCTAATTTCAAGATGGTGAAAATTGCCAAGGGTGTCAAGCTCTTCAGCGATTTGGATAGTGTAGTAACCGATTTTGCTCCTGAGTTGGCAGGTATGAATGCTTATGTGATGAACAGCAGCAAGCAGCGTGGCGAGTCTACCTCGCTCACCTTCACCACCAAGAAGCCTGTGCAACTCTTGATAGGTTACTTCCGTGACGACCAGATGAAATATGCCAAGGCTCCGAAGTTGGAGACCGATGCCACAGCCAACGATTATGGTCAGGCTGAGCCTCAGCTCACCAGCGCCATCCGCATCGACGGCATGCCACAGGTGAACATCCACAAGTATGAGTTTGCTGTCGGCAAGCACACCCTGCTCTTGCCAAAGGGCTTCCTGCTTGTGCTCGGTGCTACGAGCGATAAGATTACCGCTCGTGATGCCGGTCTCTCAGGTGCCGATAAGGCGATTGATTGGCTGTTCTACTAAATAGAATGATATAATTGGAAGGATAGAGTATGGCACAAATTATGTGTTATGCTCTATCCTTTTTTTCATATGTTGTCATTTTCTGAGTTTCTTATAATTTTATAGTGTCTTTTAATATCTGGGTGTCTGCTCCAATCTTCTTCATATTTTATTAGCCATTTTTTATGTATTTTTATATTTGATGACTTGCGTTGGGAGACTTTTTCATATTGGTGTTTAAGATACTCTTTCGAGAAAAGGATATTTATTTCGGATACTATATAAACTCTCTTGTCACCGATACAGAAATATTCAAATGGAATATTTGATAGCGTCTTTACTTGATTGAGCTCTCCCCCAGAATAAAGTTCACCAATAGTAAAGTAAGTTCCTATACCATATTTATTAGCTATATTGGCATCAATTTCATTGTTGAAATATAATGCGACAGATTCTATGTTAGGATTCTTCTTTATATATAATTTTATGATATTTATGAGAGATTGGTCAATGTCAGAGGAATTTAATTCTGTAGCCACTCTTTCATAATGACGATTATTCAATGTACATTGGCAAAGCAAATGTATCATTATTACGGTTACGATAATATTCTTATAGTTCATGTCTTTTATCTTTAAAATGGTATATCTTGTGCACCTGTAGAAACGTCACACTGTTTATTGATTATTTTATATCCGTTTTTATAATCATATTTGACTAACCATCCGGTATGTTTGGTTTTATCAAAAAAATGGTTCAGCCATTTGTCTTGTGCAAGAACCTTACTTGGATAATTGGGATGTAATATTGTGTTTGATGAGGATACTACATATACTTTTTTGTTTTTTAAAAGAAAGTAAAAGGATGGTAAGAACTTGTTTTTGAACATATCGTTAGCTTCAAAATGTGGAATGCTGAATTCTCCAATGGTGAAATATATACCATTGCCATAGTATGTGGAAAGATCTGACTCTAAATTAAAGAAAACCACAATATTGCTATCGTTAGGATAAGCTGTTTCATATTCTTTTATAATATTTAAAAAGGACTTGTCGATGTTTGTAACCTCTAATTCTTTAAGACGAGTAGTACTTTTGTTTTTGTTGCATGAACAGAAACAAATGGATAAAACGAAAGTGATAAATAAGATATGTTTCATTTCTTATGATGTTTAAATGGATTAACAGATTTTTGGCAAGTAAGCTCCACATTCCCTAAAAGGGCAAAAGCTCCTAGCCGTATTTGAACCACTTACGAAAATTCGGTTATAATTCTATTCTTCATTGTGTACGTTTTTGTTTCTTTTGAGAATTTGCTGGAAAGTTTCTGTTTCTTCAATTATGGTTATACCTAATAGAGTTTCGACATGTTTGTTGATGACAGTGTATTCTTTATTTGTTTCATGGATTTTATCGTGGTTAATCTTGTGTTGAATTAGCCATGCCTTATGTCTTGTGCAATCAAAATAATCTTTCAACCATGGATTGCTTGTAAATATATCCTTTGTAAATTTGGGTGTTAGTAGAACATTGCTTTTGGGAACAATGAAAATCTTTCTGCCGTTTAGTACAAAATAACATGATGGTATATAAGCATAAGATTTTGAAATCTCTGCTTCGAACCTAGGGATATCAAATTCTCCTAAAGTGAAGTAGTCTGCAAGTCCGTATTCTTGATTTCGAATAGAATCAACTGGCAAATTAAAAAATAAGACCATACTGCTATCTTGTGGATACTCTTGCATGTATTGCTTAATAATATCCTTGATAGAATCATCAATATAAGACGATTCTATTTCTTTAATTTTTAAAAGAGCATCGTTCTTTTTGTTTGTACATTGACAAAAGAGTAATGCAATAAATATTAATAACAAATGTTTCATATTTATTTATTTTGAAAAGAATTTTATAATATAACATAAACTTTTGTTGTATGTTTACGCCTTAATCCATTACAGAAAATTCTCTTAAATATTGCTTGTATTCTTGTATCATCTGCTCTTCTATTTCTGGCCCCAACCAAAACCAACTATAAGTATTGATATATAGGGGTGAATACTCTATAAGTTTTTCAGACAGTTTAATGAGTCTTTTATCTTTTATACACCCTTTAGGTAGATTGGTGTGTTGATTTTCTAATGCAATATATAGATATGTAGCATCTCTTGCCAAAATCGGGATGGTATCTGTTGTGGAATTTGATAAAAGTTGGCAGATTATAGTTTGTAAACTATCGTTCTGCTTTCTGGTTATCTTTTGAGATTTGTGAAGATAAATTTCTCTAAATGAAATATCCTCAGTGTTGATTTTTTGATTATAGTGTAATCTTCTAATAATATTGAAAGAAAGTCCTCCACATATAGTTTCAATAGAATCTTTTCCATTATAACTTATGAGATAAGCTTTAGTCGAAGATGCTTCGTCATAAACAATAATTTGACAAGGCACATTCTTGCATTTGTTGTTACAAGAAGAAAGTGCCATCAGTACAATTCCTATTATAAATAATGTTCTATTTTTCATGTGTCGTAATTTTTAAGTTGCTGCAAATATACCCTTTTCCTTCTGTAATGTATGTTTTTTCATGGTTAATAATTCTAAAACACATAAACTTTATGCAAATAGTTACAAAAACTATCTCCAAACGTCTTTGTATTTGTAAGATTTAAAATTAATTTGTACTAAAATAAAAATATGAAGATCGAAAGAAAGAGACTGGTATTCTTATCTCTTCTTATCTTTGGCAGCATCACCGCTTTTGCACAGAAAATCAGCAAAAACGTGATGCAGAAGATATACGACGAGGTGAAGACGCCTTATAAATACGGTATGGTAGTAGCTCCTAAGGACAACTACCACCAGATAGACTGTCCGATGGTGTACAGGGAGGGCGGCAAGTGGTATATGACCTATGTGGTATACAACGGCAAGGACGGAACCGATGGCAGAGGGTATGAAACATGGCTAGCTACCAGCGACGACCTGCTGCAATGGAAAACCCTGGGCAGACTGCTCTGCTATGCCGACAAGGGATGGGACATGAACCAGCGTGCAGGATACCCGGCGCTGATAGACTGGACCTGGAACGGATCCTATGAGATGGCAAAATACAAAGGTCGCCACTGGATGAGCTATTTCGGTGGAGAAGGTACGGGCTATGAGGCCATCCGCAAGCCGCTCAATATGGGTATGGCTTCTACCAAAGGCGATATCACACAGGCTCATCCTTGGGAAACATCCCCTTCGCCTGTTCTCTCTATCAACGACAAGAGTGCACAGTGGTGGGAGAAACTCACCCATTATAAAAGCACCGTCTACTGGGATAAGAACAAGACGCTGGGCAAACCTTTCGTCATGTTCTATAATGCCGGTGGCATCAACCCTGCCAACCAGCTGAAGGCAGAGCGTATCGGTATCGCCCTCTCCAGCAACATGACTTCCTGGCGCCGTCTGCCTCTCCGCACAGCCAAGCGAAAGACAGGCAATCCGGTGTTCTTCCATGAGGCTCCGGGCATCATTACGGGAGATGCACAGATTGTGAAGTTCCCGCATTATTATGTCATGTTCTATTTCTCTGCCTATAATCCGGAGAGAAAATACAACGCCTACAATACATTTGCCGTAAGCCGGGACCTGGTGAACTGGCAGGACTGGGAGGGAGCCGACTTGGTTTATCCTTCCAAACCTTATGATGATATGTTCGCCCATAAGAGTTATGTGCTGAAGCATCAGGGCGTGGTATACCATTTCTATTGTGCCGTGAACCATGCCGGACAGCGAGGCATCGCTGTGGCTACGAGTGTGCCGATGGGACGTTCGCAGGTTTCTTTCCCGACACCCGAAAAGAAGGGAAAACGACAGATCGTGAGTCTGAATCAGGATTGGCAGGTAACCTTCGGCAAGACTTCGGAAGACAGTATCACGAAGAAGATGGGAACCTTCCGGGTGAATGTGCCTAGTAATCTGGACGATTATTACGGTTACCGCCAGCTGAAGCACGGCAACCTGCATGGTACCGCCACCTACGAGAAACATTTCTCCGTTCATAAACAGACCGGAAAACGCTACTTCCTGCAGTTGGAAGGTGTGGGAACCTTTGCTACGGTCAAGGTGAACCGCAAGAGTTATCCGAAGGAACTGGTAGGCAGAACCAGCTTTATGCTCGATATCTCGGATGCACTCCGTGAGGGAGATAATGTATTGAATATCAAGGTAGAACATCCTGCTATGCAGACCAATAATCCTTGGCCTTGCGGCGGCTGTTCATCAGAGTGGGGATTCTCGGAAGGCAGTCAGCCTTTCGGTATCTTCCGTCCAGTATCGCTCATCGAAACCGATGAGGTGAGGGTGGAGCCTTTCGGAGTACACGTCTGGAACAACGAGGCATGCGACAGCGTCTTTGTTGAAACCGAAGTGAAGAACTATTCCGACCATGAGCAGACCATCGAGGTAATCAGCAAACTGGCGCTGAGCAGCGGAAAGACCGCTTTCCGCCAGACCGGAAAGATTACCCTGAAGGCAGGCGAGACCCAGGTGGTCCGTCATCAGGCAAAGGTCAGCGATGCCCATCTGTGGAGCATCACGGATCCTTATCTCTATACCCTTTCCAGCATCATCAAGCGAGAGGGCAAGACCATCGATGATGTGGCTACACCTTTCGGCATCCGCACCATCTCCTGGCCGGTACTCCGACAGAAGCAGGCTGCGCTCCGTGGCGATTCAGCCCAGATGGATAAGAAAGACGGCAGATTCTATCTCAATGGCAGTCCGGTTTTCATCAACGGAACCTGCGATTACGAGCACCTCTTCGGTCAGAGTCATGCCTTCTCTCACGAGCAGATAGCCTCCCGTGTCAAGATGATGCGTCAGGCAGGTTTCAATGCCTTCCGTGAGGCACATCAGCCACATAATCTCTATTACCAGCAGTTGCTGGATGAGCAGGGCATGCTGTTCTGGAGTCAGTTCTCGGCACATGTCTGGTATGATACATCCGCTTTCCGTAAGAACTTCAAGCGTCTGCTGCGCCGTTGGATCAAGGAGCGCCGCAATTCGCCTAGCGTCATTCTCTGGGGTATTCAGAACGAGAGTGTGATGCCGAAGGATTTCACCGAGGAGTGTGCTGCCATCATCCGGGAGATGGACCCTACCGCTCAGACCATGCGCGCCATCACGACCTGTAATGGAGGAGAGGGAAGCGACTGGAATGTGATTCAGAACTGGAGCGGAACCTACGGCGGAACAGCCGATAAATATGATCAGGAATTGAAGCAGCCTAACCAGTTGCTGAATGGTGAATATGGTGCCTGGCGCACCCTCGGTTTCCGCAGTTCCGATGCAGAGAAACTGCATGCCGGTGATGCAAAGGCTCTGTCAAAAGCCTATACCGAAGATGCCTTTGTATCTCTTCTCGGCAAGAAGGCGATGCTGGCAGAGAGTGCCAGGGACAGCGTCTGTGGTCATTTCCAGTGGCTCTTCGTATCGCATGAGAACCCGGGCAGAGTACAGCCGGATGAGGCTTTCCGCCGCATCGACAAGGTGGGACCGTTCAATTACAAGGGACTTCTCACGCCTTGGGAACAGCCTACTGAAGGCTTCTACTGGTATCGCAATCATTATACTAAGGTGCAGCCAGATACGCTTACGCCTACAGCTGCCGACCGCAACAGAAATCTTCTGAAACCAGCCGAGGGTTATACCTATCTGTATAGAGTGAACTGTGGCGGTGATGCCGTTACAGACAGTTATGGCAGCGAATGGGAGCAGGACGACAGCGTCTATTCTCATTCCTGGGCAGAGCGTTTCGGCATGAATCCATTTACGGCGAGTCAGGGACATATCACCTCCCGCATTCATGGCTTGAAATCATCATCTGCAGCCTCTCATCATGCTGCGGCCCATGATGCACAGCTCTTCCAGTATTTCCGTTGGGGGCGTCATGCGTTGAACTATCAGTTTGCCGTTCCGGATGGAGAATATCGCGTAGAACTCTATTTTGCTGAGCCTTGGCTGGGCAAGCATGAGGGTGCCGGCATCGATTGTGAAGGCGAGCGCATCTTTGATGTAGCCATCAACGATTCCGTGGTAGTAGATGACCTCGACCTTTGGGCTGAGGCTGGCTTTGCGGGAGCCTGCAAGAAGGTGGTAGATATCAAGGTAAAGGGCGGTCTGCTGACCGTTTCTTTCCCGGAAGTAAAGGTGGGAGAGGCAATCATCTCTGCCATCGCCATTGCTGCCAAGGGAGAGATAGGAGATGCTGAGAAGTGGAATGTCGCCTTCAAGGGCAGCAAGCCTGAGAGCGGAATGAGCAAGACTTACTGGGCTGACCTGGATAAGGATGTGGTAGAGAAATATCCGAAGGAGCTGTTACCTCAGGACAACGAAGTATTCCCGGCTGTGCGCTACAAGAGCAAGACCTCAACCTGGACCATCAATCCTGGTGTAGCCCGCGAATACATGTTGCGTTTCCGCTATAAGAACACAACCGGTGAGCAACAGGTAGGCAGGTTGAAGATTGTGGACAGCAAGGGCATCGTCCTGCTGGATAGAGACATGACCTTCCCTGAAACGCCGAACAAGTTTAAGACCATCGGTACTACTACTGATTCTCAGATCAATGCCGGTACCTATCAGATAATCCTCTCCGGTCTTCCGAACGTTTCGTTCGATTATCTAGAAGTGCAATAAAGGGAAATCTGCGCCATTTGCGAAATCTGTGTGACTTAAGAATCTCACGCAGATGACGCAGATGGCGCAGTTTTTTTTTCTTGCGTAATAAGTTTTTTGAGAAAAAAGTCTCAAAGTCTCATTATTAGGTGGAAATATTATTGTAAAGTGTTGATATATGATGATTTGTAAAAATGAGACTTCCTAATATCTTTACAAAAAAGTATCATAGAAGTATCATAAAATAGGGAGAAGTATCATGAAATCGAGATACGCAAGTCCGTTAGGCGTTAGGGTTCCGTTAGGCGTATCTCCCTAATGCCTAGCGGACTTGCAAACCAGTATTACGGACTTATACCACAGCAGCTTCTGCCCTGTGTTAGGGCGTGTGGAGCTTACTTGCGAAAGTTCAGTAACATAAGCAATAGTATCATTTTATCCGTAACAACAATATGTAAAAGTAATTTTAATAATCCATAACCATACCTGTCTTTCGATAAAGTTGAATATAAACAGGCGATTCATAACTGTTACCATATACTTTCCAAGATTTTACATCCTTTACCACCTTTAAAGGATATTCATTCTTCTTCATGTATCCAAAATGAAGTTCATCCAATAACATAGAAGCAACTTCTGCCACACACTTAGGTGTAGAAATAATTCCTTCATCGTAAGAATACACAGTACTATCAGACTCATACAATGAATCTGATTTACTTTTAAACCACAATTTTTCATTTATTTTTCCTTTATAACAAAACTCAATATGATCAAAACTAGAACTATCTGCCTTAGTCGTAATACCTACTAGATAACAACAAAACATCCCAGTAATGAAACTTGCTATGAACAAGACTAAAAATTTCTTCATACCTTTTTATTTTTTACTATTTTATTTATTACTATATATACCTAAAATTTGTCCGTCAGCTGCCTGGATATATATTGCAGATGGTTTTTCTAGCACACAAGGATTCCCAGAAACTTTCCAAACTTTATTATTAACTAAAACAACGGTAAAAGGTTTTTGCTGCATTATATATTTTTCTCCAAATTTAGAAATTAATATAGATACACCTATTTTTACCGCATTTTCTGGTTTTTCTATTAATGCGACATCTGTCGGTTTTTTCTGTCTTACAGAATTTGGCACTTCATTATAAGCATAAAAATACCCAGAATCACAATTTTCTATACTATAGTCTTCAAAACCATCATAATTAAAAAGCTGAAAATTCGAAGCCTTAATTTGATGTTGTGGCACAATACCAAGAAGATTTTTTAAAGTTAGAAAACCAAAAGCAAAGCCTATAAAAATTATGGCTATCAATGAAATTCTTTTTATTTTTTCCATGAGTAGTTTTGATTGTTTAATAAAATTTTTATGACGTTATTATAGAGATCAAAGGTTTCTTTTACAGAAACCGGCTTGGTCTCTTTTAATGTTTGAGGCATTTTTTCTCATGGTAGTAATTGTAGAGAAATACCACCTAAAAGAAACTATAAGTCCTAAAAATAAGACGAAAGTTGGAACTGAATTCATATAATAATAATCACTCATTATATGAATATTTGTAGTATCACCAATAAATCTAACAATTACTATCAAAAGCAGAGTAAAAGAGAACTTCTTTAAAATAAAAAGAACCCCTTGAAGATTACTCTTCTTTTTATAAGCTATAACACACATGCTTAGGCTATAAACAAAAGGAATTGTCCAGCAAGCTATAACTGCAAGAATGTAGTACCAACTTTCAGGAGTGGTAATTCTTTTTGAAACATAATAATACCACGTTTCTCCTATCCATGGACAGTCCCATTGCCCTACATGGAATAATCGAAAAAAAATCCACCTATCTATCAAAGATACAAACATAAATGTATAAACACTACAAATGTAAATATAAAGGGTAACCTTCTTATATACATTGTGATGAACCAGGCAAAAAGTATGTTTCATTTTTTTATGTAATAGGACTATAACTACCAAATATAAAAAACAGAATGTAAATGTTGATAATGCTGTTACAAATGTTGCATAACTTACATTTTCGTCTATTCCCACACTACAGTTCACTATTTTTACAATACTAACAATAATCCCCATATAGCATATAATTTTACTAAAAAACAGAAACTTATTTTTAACTTTTCCCGTTTTTAGAATACTGTATAAATAGTAGACAAATACATAAATAGAAAATAAAATCCCTAAATAAAGAAACGCATTTGTCAAAGTAAATTGATAAATTGTTGTTTCCATATTTTTTGATAAATTATTAGTATCACTAAAAAGCCAACTGCAAGTTGGGTAGATACTCTCTAGACAATATGCAAACCAATACAGCCCCATTGGAAACAGCAATACAGATATTCCCAAGCACAATAGCATGATTTTTAGATTTTTACCTTTCATTTTATCTAATTAATTACCAACACGCTGTCTTGTGATAACTCCACCTGCTTGAAGAGTCCAATTATGTCCTGTACAAGACGGAAGAGCGTTAATTTGAAAACCAGCCGCATCATAATCTAAAGATATAGGCATAGACTTTTCTAAAGATTTGAGTTCAAAAATAGGGATTGTAATCTTTGGAGTCCCAGTAAACATAGAAACTGGAATATCTCCAAATTTTGCAAGAGAAGCTACTGTTGGTGAAGGAATATCATTAGGTATTTCTTGAGCACTTGCTTTTATCGACAAAAAGCATACATAAATAAATGTAAGAATCCTTATACTCCACATATTAATCAATATTAAATTCTTAATCAAAACTAAATTCATGTGCAAATTTATTAATATTTTTGGATACAACAAAATAAATGGATAGAAAATATTTAATTTATTGGCTTTTATGCTTATTTTTATCGATTTCGATATATAAATGATAGAACTTTCGCAAGTGGTTTAAGGACGGGCTGAAGGTCCACAAGAGGGTGTGTCATAAATCAACAGCTCGCAAGTCCGCTAGGCGTTAGAGAGATACGCAAGTCAACTGGTTTTATAAATAAGTATAAACCGAGTCAACTCGTCTTATAAAATAAGATAAAAAGTGGTCAACCAAAATCGTTAAACCACACCTAGCGGACTTGCAAACCACAATGCCCAGACTTGCCCAAGCCTTTGGGCATTCGCGCCCAACTATGTAGGGCATTGTTGCCCAAGGCTTTGGGCATGGATACCCAACGTTTTGGTCACTCGTACCCATGTACGTGGTCATGGCTACCCATGTACGTGGGTACGAGTAACCACGTACGTGGACATAATTGATGCATTTCGTTCGATATTTCGCTTGTTTTGTATGCTGTTTCGCTTGTTTTGTATGCTGTTTGCCGTTTTTTTATGATACTTCTCCCTGTTTTATGATACTTCGATGAGACTTCTCTGGCTATTTTCAGAAAAGTATCATTCTTATAAACACTTATATATCAGATATATAAACTGAAATTTTCCTGAAAAATGAGACTTTGAGACTTTTTTCGAGAAAAAACACTTATGTGTGTGCGCGTGAGAGCGACGGTAAATCTAAAAAGTACTCATTCTCAGTTACAAAAAATGGGGTGGGGCGTCTTTATTGTATGGATAAAAACGATAAACTGGTAAACTGTTTAAAAAATAAATAATATGATGAACAAACGGAAAATCATGATCATGATGGCTGGGATGGTTTTGCCAATCCTTGCACCTCAGGCTTCAGCTGCTGCAGAGCACCATGACTGGGAAGACCAGCATGTGCTTTCCATCAACCGGGAACCGGCACGGGCTGCATTCATGCCTTATCTGGCAAAGAAGGGAGATAGCCAGATGTCGCTCAACGGAGAATGGAAGTTCAGATGGACGAAGACGCCGGAGGAAAGAATCGTGGATTTCTATCGTACTGACTATAGCTGCAAGGACTGGAAAACGCTCGCAGTACCAGCCAACTGGGAGGTAAATGGCTATGGCACACCTATCTATATATCTGCAGGTTATCCCTTTAAAATCAATCCTCCTTATGTGATGACTACACCCAAGAAGGACTGGACCACCTACGAGGAACGCAATCCAACCGGACAATATAAACGTAGCTTCCAGCTGAAGGCAAACTCGCTGCTGTTCCGGCAGGACCGTCAGACCTTCCTGCGCTTCGAGGGCGTGATGAGCGCCTTCTATGTATGGGTTAACGGCGAGAAGGTGGGATATTCGCAGGGTTCGATGGAGCCGAGCGAATTTAACGTGACTCCTTATCTGAAGGCAGGCAAGAACGAGATAGCCGTAGAGGTTTACAAGTATAGCGACGGCAGTTATCTGGAAGATCAGGACTTCTGGCGCTTCGGTGGCATCCACCGTGATGTTTGGCTCTATTCCACTCCGAATGTCCGCATCCGTGATTTCGCCGTCCGCACCCTGCCGCAGCTCTTTTCCGCTACATCCTCTCCTTGTGATTTCACCCTGCAGATTAATCCGCAACTGGCGGTGGCAGCAGGTGAGAAGGGAGAAGGTTACCGGCTGATGGCATGGCTGGAGGATGCAGAAGGTAAAGGCGTGATGCTAAAACTGCCGGGAGCTGACAGACCGGAGGCTTCTCTGCAGGCTTCTGCCGATGAGATTCTCGACCTGAATCACAAGGCAGCCCTGATGAACGAATGGTATCCGCAGCGAGGTGGAAGAAAATTCGAACGCATGGAAGGTGTGGTGGAAAAACCGCATGCCTGGACCGCTGAGACACCTTATTTATATACCCTGAAACTGGCACTTCTCGACAAGCAGGGAAGTGTGGTGGAACAGGTACAGCAGCGCATCGGATTCAGATGGGTTTCGGTAGAAAACGGACAGCTGATGGTGAACGGAAAACCTATCAAACTGCGTGGCGTGAACCGGCATGAGCATGATCCGAAGCTGGCACGAGTGATGACCGAGGAGATGATGCAGCGCGATATCCTGCTGATGAAGCAGGCGAACGTGAATGCCGTCAGAACCAGTCATTATCCGAATGTTTCCCGCTGGTATGAACTGTGCGACAGTGCCGGCATCTATGTGATGGACGAGGCAGATTGCGAGACCCACGGACTCCGTGGAACGCTCACCTCTACTCCCGACTGGAATGCCGCCTTTCTGGACAGAGCCGTGAGAATGGCAGAAAGAGACAAGAACCATCCGAGCATTATTTTCTGGAGCTTGGGCAACGAGAGCGGTTTCGGTGCCAATCATGCAGCCATGGCAGGCTGGCTTCATACCTTCGACCCGACGAGATTGGTGCATTATGAAGGTGCTCAGACGCCTTATCAGCCAGCGAAGGGCCTGAGCGAGAAGGATTTTGATGAGACCGACCCAGCCTGTGTGGATGTCATGAGCCGTTTCTATCCTCGTGTGAAGGCAGAGTATCTGAATCCGGGTGTTCCCGAAGGATCTGACAAGGAGAGAGCGGAAAATGCCCGATGGGAGCATCTGCTGGATATTGCGATGAGAAAGAACGATAATCGTCCTGTACTTACCAGCGAATATGCCCATTGTATGGGTAATGCGCTGGGTAATTTCAAGGAATATTGGGAGGAGATATACAGTCATCCTCGTATGGCTGGCGGCTTTATCTGGGACTGGGTTGACCAGGGCATTTATGCTCCGGGAACCAACCATGTGCTCTATGGCGGTGATTTCGGTGACAAGCCTAATCTCAAAGCCTTCTGCCTGAACGGTGTGGTCTTCTCCGATCGCTCGGTATCGGCTAAGTATCAGGAGGTAAAGCATGTTTATGCACCGGTGTGGATAACTCAGAAAGGGGATGAAATCTGGGTAAAGAATCATCATTCCCATCTCTCGCTGGAGGGCTTCAGCTGCCAGTATCAGGTGACGAAAAATGGTGCTGTCGGTCAGGAGGGAGAGCTGAAGATGCCATCTGTACAGCCGGGTGATAGTGCAAGGTTATGCAGCTTGCACGATTTCAAAACGTATAAAAATACGGATTCCCGATTGAATCTCTCAGTCATTTCCCAGCAGGGTGTAGAGGTAGGAAGGGAGCAGATAGCCCTCAGCGATGACTTGTATGAAGCTGGCAGGAAACTGGCTGCGGATGCCATGAAGCGATACAAGTCTTCCCGCCGTTTGGCAACTCTGTCAACTGCCGAGTTGCTGGCACGCAATTTCTCCGTGATTCCTCAGTTCTTCCGTGCGCCAACCGACAACGACAAGAGTTTCGGCAACTGGATAGCGAAGGATTGGAAGAAGACTCATCTCGACAGCACACTCTCCGCTATCCCGTTGAAGGATGGGGAGTATGTATATCATTATGGTGAGGATGGAGCATCAGATAAGGCTGGTTCTTCGGCATCGGCTAAGTCTGGCGGCAATATCCGTCTCCGCTTGGAGGTATCTCCTCAGCAGGACGGCTTCGTCGATGTGAAGGCTACCTATAGTTTTGAGGGCAATCTGCCTGAACTTCCTCGTCTGGGTCTGATGCTGGAGCTGCCAAGAGTGGCTTACGACCAGGTGAAATGGTATGGCAGGGGACCTTGGGAGAATTATCCAGACCGCAAGCAGTCTTGTCCGATAGGATGGTATGAGAGTAGCGTGGAGAATCAGTTTACCCACTATCCCCGTCCGCAGGACAACGGCAACCACGAGGACTGCTCGTATATCGAACTGACCAATAAAAATGGCAAGAATGCCCTGCAGGTTATCGCTGCCGGCGATACACCTTTGAGTTTCTCTGCTTTGCCATACAGCGTGGCAGACCTCTATGCCGCCCGTCACGATTTCGAACTGAAGCAGTCGGGTAATCCTAACCTGCGCTACACCTGTCTCAGTCTCGACTGTGCCGTTCTGGGCCTGGGTAACAGCAGTTGCGGACCTGGTGTGTTGAAGAAATATGCCATCGACAAAACCAAGACTTATACCCTGCATTTCAAGATGAGAATACTGTGAGGCATCAGGTATGGAAATGCCGTTTTGAGGCAAATTAATAACTTGTCGGAAAAGGTGTGTAAAAGCCCTTTTCCGACAATTTTTACTCTATAATCTGCGAAAGTTGATGTTTTTTGATATATTTTCGCAGCTTATCTCGAATTATTTGTTTTGCATTATGCAATTTGCATAATTTAATTTGCATAATTCGAGAAATCTTATTATCTTTGCCGCCATAACTACTGATTTAATTAGGTAAAGAGTATGGAGAATCCTTTTATTATCACAGGCAAGATTAAGCCAGAGTACTTCTGCGACAGAGAGGTGGAGGCAGAAAGAATCATCCGAAAGGTAACTTCGGGTGAAAATATTGTGTTGATGGCTGCACGGCGTGTGGGCAAAAGTAAGCTTATCGACTTTTGTCTCGACTCGCCGATGGTCAAGAATGATTTTATCGCCATTTCCATCGACATACTCCGTACTTCGAGCATCCAGGAGTTTGCCTTCGAACTAGGTAAGGCTGTTTTCGAACAGGCGGCTCATTGCAGTCAGAAGATGCTCAAGATGGTGGTCAACACATTGAAATCTATCAATGGGTGTTTCGGCTATGATCCCATCTCGAACACGCCGACCTTTAACCTTTCGCTAGGTGATATCTCCAATCCGCTCTATACCCTGGATGAGATATTTGCCTGTTTGGAGCATGCTGACAAGAAATGTATCGTGGCGATAGACGAGTTCCAGCAGATTGGCTATTATCCAGAGAAGAACATGGAAGCAATATTACGCACTTATGTGCAGAAATGCAGCAATGCCAACTTCATATTCTCAGGTAGCGAGCGCCATCTCATTACGAAGATGTTCTCCGAAAAGGCGCATCCATTCTACAATAGTGCCGATATGCTGAACTTGGAGGTGATACCATACGATAAGTACTTGGAATTTGCGAAAAGTTTGTTTGCCAGGTTTGGGAAGGACGTGGAGGAAGAGGCTGTGCGTGATGTCTATGATACGTTCGGAGGAAATACGTATTATATGCAGAAGGTGTTTCATGAAGCTTTCAACCAGACGGATGTAAAGGGCAAGGCTGACAAGGCGATGGCGGAAGCCATCATCCACATGATGATATTGGACAACGACCGCAAGTTTAGTGAAATCTTGTCGCGTCTCACGCTCCCTCAGAAGGAATTGCTTTATGCAATAGCCAAGGATGGCATTGCCAAGCAGATTACTTCCACGGTTTTTGTAAAACGGCATAATCTACGCTCTGCCAGCAGCGTTCAGTCTGCCATCAAGAAATTGCTGGAGTATCATCTGGTATCTACTTCCTTGGGCACGTACTATATTGATGACCAACTGATGAAGTTGTGGCTGAAAGCGTAAGGTGGTTGCGATGAATTGACTAATGGTAAAATTAGCTATTGGTCTTGGGGAGGTAATTATGAAGCAAAGCAAACTTCTATAAATGGGGTTCAAATGATTTTTATAGTAAAAAAAATGAAAAAAAATATCAATAAAATCACATGGGCTTGTTATCTGCTTGTATTGTTTTGGTTAGGAGCATGTACTCCTAACCAAGTACATAATTTTCAAATAGATAATATTGGTATGCAGAATGTTAGCCTGGATGGTTGGCAAGGTAGTAATAATAAGTTCTATTTAATGAAAATAAAACTGAAACATTGTAATGAATACTTTGGAATTGGCGGCATCCCTTATGGTGGTGGAATTTTGGATTCTGTGTGTAATATAGTAATTTTTGATGGAAAAAATGAAGATGTCGCGAATTCTTTAAAACCGGTTAGCTCTTTTGTTGAAGACTCTGTCAAAACGTTGTGGGGGCGAATTGGATCAAAAGATTTTCCCTGCCATTATTGTTTAAATGTGCGGCAACTCCAAAACTATTTGAATCGGATGACGGTCGAGGTGCGAGGTGAATATTATAGCAAAGAAGAAGATGCTCATTATATGTATCGTTTGTTCTGTGTGCCAAAAGGACAACCTCTTCCGAAGAAGCTGATATTTCGCTTTGATAAATATTCTATAGAATGTGATGTGAATAATATCCCGAAGATAGTGAAGGTGACACGAATTGACAAAATGGAACCTTAGGAGACTTCTAGTACAATTCTTGTAAAATAGAATACTGATTATTCCGTCAAAAACAAGGAAAAGGGCATTTTACACTCCCTTTTCCGACAACTTTAGCTCTATAATCTGCGAAAGTTGATATTTTTTGATATGTTTTCGCAGCTTATCGGCGTGTTTTCGGAAAAATATCGTATCTTTGCACCATCACTTAAAGAATCATAATATGGCAGAGAAAATCATCGGAAGACATTCAGAGAAGGCTCTCCTGGAAAAATATTACAACTCTGGGAAAGCGGAGTTTATCGCTATGTATGGGCGACGCAGAATCGGCAAGACTTTCCTGATTCGACAATACTTCAGAAATCAGTTTTCTTTTGATATGACAGGAGTATTGGAGGGTAACAAGAATGAGCAGATGACTGCTTTCCACATGGCACAAAGAGACATTTTGTGCAAATAATAAAAGTAACCGATGATTATATATATTATTGGTCTTGGGGAGGTATAAACAAAGCTAGTATAAATTCTTGGACAGGTATTAGTAAAGTTATAATAGTAACAAAATGATGAAGATTCTGCGATTAATTAAAATGATATTAGTCATCGCTATTGTCGTGCTGACTATAACTAGTTGTACTCCGAATAAGTCACATAATTTTCAAGTGGCTAATGTTGAGGTACAAAAAGTATCAATTGATGGTATGGATAGTGATTCTGTTAATCTGTATTTAATGACAATAGAGATGGCAGATTGTAACAGATATTATTCGTTGTTGAAAGATTTTACATATTCTTATGATAGGGGGATATTATTCCCTGTTCAAAGAATAGAAGGCAGGAATGAAAAGAGTCAGGCTGTAACTGGCTTTATGTATGGATTGTCTTCATATTTAAATCAATCATATTCTACTCTCGAATTGGAAGATGAATTTAATAGAGCTTTTTTTTGTCCTTATAGTAATGATATTGCTAGTTTTATAGACGAATTGAATAGCATGGGGATTAATTTACGTGTGGAGAACTATGACAAGCAGAAAAAATGTCATTTTGTAAGGAGGCTTTTTTGTTTGCCTAAGGATAAAGGCCAGTTAAAGCAACTATTGTTATACTTGGAGAATAAAGTGATAGTTTGTAAGGTGGCTGAAAAATCATTAAGGCTAAAAGTGAAAGAGCATTTTTAGAAGACGAAAAACAGGTCATCTAATCATGAAATAGAAATGTATAATTGTCGGAAAAGGGCATTTTACACTCCCTTTTCCGACAACTTTAGCTCTATAATCTGCGAAAGTTGATATTTTTTGATATGTTTTCGCAGCTTATCGGCGTGTTTTCGGAAAAATATCGTATCTTTGCACCATCACTTAAAGAATCATAATATGGCAGAGAAAATCATCGGAAGACATTCAGAGAAGGCTCTCCTGGAAAAATATTACAACTCTGGGAAAGCGGAGTTTATCGCTATGTATGGGCGACGCAGAATCGGCAAGACTTTCCTGATTCGACAATACTTCAGAAATCAGTTTTCTTTTGATATGACAGGAGTATTGGAGGGTAACAAGAACGAGCAGATGACTGCTTTCCACATGGCACTCAAAACTTATGGCTACAAAGGAAAGAAGAATAACACTTGGCTAGATGCATTCTTCGCCTTACGTCAACTCTTGGAGGAAAAACTCCAAGATGGCAAACGATGCGTCATATTCATCGATGAACTACCTTGTCTCGATACACCTAGGGCAGGTTTTGTTCATGCCTTGGGACATTTCTGGAACAGTTGGGCAAATTGGCAATCCCAAATCATGCTCATCGTTTGTGGTTCAGCTACGTCATGGATGGTTCGCAATATCATAGACGACCATGGGGGGCTGCACGACAGAGTAACCCATGAGATGCCTCTCCATCCTTTCACCTTAGCGGAAACGGAAGAATACTTCCAGAAAAATGGATTCAGATGGAAACGCTTGAGTCTGCTGCAAGTATATATGGCTGTAGGCGGTGTACCTTATTATATGAGCCTATTCCTGCCAGAAGAAAGCCCTGCCATCGGACTAGACCGTTTGTTCTTTAGCGAGAACGCAGAACTGCAAAAGGAGTATCGCCGACTGTTCTACTCTCTCTTTCGCAATGCCCAACCTTATCAGGACATCATCTCTGTCTTGGCAAAGAAGTCGAGCGGCATGACAAGAGAAGAGATAAGCAAAGCCCTCAATGTTGACAACAACGGCAAACTGGGAGACATGCTTACCGACTTGATTTATTGCGATTTTATCCGCAAGTATAATGTAAGGGACAAAAAGATAAAAACGAACTCGGCACTCTACCAACTTGTAGATTTCTATACCATCTTTTACAACACATTTGCCTCAAAAAACAGCACCGAGGAACATTATTGGAGCAGAAATGCCACTTCTTCGGAAGTAAAAAGCTGGTATGGGCTAGCCTACGAGAGAGTCTGCCAAGCACATCTGCCACAAATAAAGCAAGCCCTCGGCATCGCCAGTGTCAAAACAGAGCATTACTCTTGGAAAAGCAAGACCCTGACAGATGGCGCACAAATAGACATCATCATCGACCGTGCCGACAATACCATCAATCTCTGTGAGGTAAAGTATTGTGACCACGAATACCAACTTGACAAGGACGAGTTCTTCAAGATAAATCACAGAGTAGAGGCTTTTGAAGAAGAGACTCAAACAAAGAGTACAATCTTACCTACCATGATTACGACATTCGGACTTGCCAAAGGTATGTATAGCGACCAGATTATCGTTAAGCTAACCATGGATGATTTGTTTGGAAAATAGCAAGGCAAAAAAGACCAGGTCGCGCTCGGCACGCTTGCCAAAGCCAGGACCTGGGTGATGCTGAAAGCGTAATTCAAGATGAAATCATCTACTTATCTAGTTACAAAACCGAGGGTTATGAGTCTTTATTGGGGAATAACAAAATGAATATAAACAAATACGGAATAAACAATATGTATCTAAAACAAACGTTTTTAATGATAGCTTTGGGGGCGATGGCGATGACTGCTGCCGCACAGGCTAGTATTGATACACAGCGCCAGTATCTCTCGGGACATGGATGTGATGATATGGTGAACTGGGACTTCTACTGCACAGGTGGTAGGAATGCCGGCAAGTGGACCAAGATTGGGGTGCCTTCCTGCTGGGAACTCCAGGGATTCGGTACCTATCAGTATGGTATGCGATTCTATGGAAAGGCTACTCCGGAAGGTATTGCTGACGAAAAAGGAAAATATAAATATGAGTTTACGCTGCCACAGGAGTGGGAGGGCAAACAGATAGAACTCGTCTTCGAAGCCGTGATGACCGATGCCAAGGTAACCATCAACGGCAGAAAGGCGGGAAATGGTTTGCATCAGGGCGGCTTCTATCGCTTTACTTACGATGTGAGCGATCGCATCTTCTTCGGAAAACATAAGAACAGACTCGAAGTGGAGGTGAGCAAGGAGAGCAGCAACAGTCAGGTGAACATGGCGGAGCGCCGTGCTGACTACTGGAACTTCGGCGGCATCTTCCGTCCTGTATTCATCGTGGCAAAACCTGCGCAGAACATCGACCGTGTGGCGATTGATGCCAAGGGCGATGGTCATTTTATGGCAGACTGCTACCTGAACCGTGCCGTCAAGGGGGCGAAGGTGAAGACCGAGATTCTGGATGAGAAAGGAAAGGTAGTAGCATCGAACGTGGCTGATGCCAGAAACAGCGATGAGGCGCATGTCGACTTTCTGACAAAGGCTCCTAAGCAGTGGACTGCTGAGACTCCACATCTCTATACTGCCGTTTTCACACTCCAGGATGCAGCAGGCAAGACGCTCCACAGAGAGCGTCAGAAGTTCGGCTTCCGCACCATCGAATACCGTGCCAGCGATGGCGTTTATATCAATGGTCAGAAAGTCATCTTCAAAGGTGTGAACCGTCACAGCTTCCGTCCGGAGACCGGCAGAACGCTGAGCAAGGCGAAGAATATAGAAGATGTGAAACTCATCAAGAGCATGAACATGAATGCCGTGAGATTGAGTCATTATCCTGCCGATCCTGAGTTTCTGGAGGCTTGCGATTCGCTCGGTCTCTATGTGGAATGTGAGTTGAGCGGCTGGCATTGGGCGCATCCTACCATCGTGGGCAAGCAGCTGGTGAAGGAGATGATTACCCGTGATGAGAACCATCCTAGCATCATCTTCTGGAGCAACGGTAACGAGGGTGGTTTCAACTACGAACTTGAACCAGACTTCGCTCTCTGGGACAAGCAGAAGCGCGTAGTACTCTATCCTTGGGCTAACCGCAACGGCTTTGAAACCAAGCATTACCGCTCTTATGGCGAGACCCAGGAATATATGAGACAGAAGGAAATCTTCATGCCTACCGAGTTCCTGCATGGTCTGTATGACGGCGGACACGGAGCAGGACTGAAGGATTACTGGGACATGATGATGGCAAACCCTCGCTGTGCCGGCGGATTCCTCTGGGATCTGATGGACCAGGGTGTGGTGCGTACTGACAAGAACAATTATGTAGACTGTATGGGTAACTTCGGAGCCGATGGTATCGTGGGGCCTCATGCCGAAAAGGAAGGCTCTTACTATACGATTAAAGAGGTATGGTGCCCGGTACAGTTGACTTGGAATGATGTGGAGAAAGGTGAACTCACCTTATCTAATCAGTATAACTTCGTGAATCTGAAGGATTGCCGCTTCTCTTATCGTCTGCTGCAGATGCCAGCAATGGGCAGCACTCAGGTCAAGGTATTGAAGCAGGGCAATCTCTCTTCTCCGGATGTAGCTCCGGGCAAGGAAGCCAAGGTGAAGATACCGATGATGGCGAATGCTGATGCGGTAGAAATCAAGGCTGTGAACCATGAAGGTGAGGAAATCATGATATGGAGCAGGGGAGTGAAGAGTGAAGAACGAAGAGTGAAAAATTCAAGTGCTCCAAGTACTTCAAGTGCTTCATCTGCTGCTTATGCTGAACAGGCTGATGCTGTAGAAGTGAAGGCGGGTGGAAGAACTTATCGCTTTGCCAAGAAAGATGGCAGACTGATGGGTGTTGAGGTTGGCAGCAAGGCAATCTCGCTGAGCAATGGTCCTCGGTTTATGGCTGCCAGAAGAAGCGACCGCAGTCTGGACCAGTTCTATAATCACGATGACAAAGAGGCTGAGAAGAAAAAGACACTTTATACCGAGTTTGTTGACCAGGGTGCTTTCGTCGGTTTCGAATGGAAGGAAGCGGAGGCAAAGCTGGTGGCTACATACCAGCATGGCTCGCTCGATGAGGTAGACTGGCAGTTCCTCGCTGACGGTTCGGTGGCTGTAACCTGTCATTACAATTTCGGTGGCGTAGTAGATATGATGGGCATGGCTTTCGACTATCCGGAAAGCAAGGTCCGCAGCAAGGCTTGGGTGGGCAATGGTCCTTACCGGGTTTGGCAGAACCGCGAACAGGGTCCGCAATACGGCTATTGGCAGAACGACTATAATGACCCGATTCCAGCCGAAAGCTGGGATTATCCAGAGTTTAAAGGCTACTTTGCCAACGTGAAGTGGATGCAGTTCAAGACCGATGAAGGAAAGATCGGCTTCTCTGGTCTGACTGCCGATGAGCACATGGGCGTTTATACCCCTCGTGATGGTAGAGACGGTCTGCTCTATACCTTGCCACAAACCGGTCTGGCAGTCTTCAAGGTGATACCTTCAGTAAGAAACAAAGTGAATACCACCGACCTCAACGGACCTTCAGCCCAGCCAAAATGGCTGAACGGCAAGGGTAAGGCTGTGTTTACTTTGAACTTTGAGCTTTGAACATTAAGCTTTGAACTGTTAACTTTAAACTGTTAACTTTTAACTGTTATGAACTGTTATGAATAAGAAAAAACGATATATGGTGATGGCATTGTCGGCGCTTCTGGTAGCGTCGACAATGGCTCATAATGACGAGGCTAAGCCCTGGACCTTCTGGTACTGGATGTATGGCGCCGTTTCCAAGGCAGGTATTCATGCCGATCTGGTCGGTATGAAGAATGTTGGTTTGGGCGGTACCTATCTGATGCCGATTCGTGGTGTCAGCGAACGTCCGGAGTATCAGGGCGAGGCGGCACAGTTGTCACCTAAGTTCTGGGAGATGGTAGATTACTCTTTCCAGCAAGCCGACTCCCTGGGCCTTGACATGGGCATTCATATCTGCGACGGTTTCGCCCTGGCAGGCAATCCGTCTATCCTTCCTGCCGAATCGATGCAGAAGGTGGTATGGACCGATACCATTGTGGGTGGCGGTAAGAAGATAGAAGGCATGCAGATGTGGCAACCCGAAAGTTATAAGGATGGGAAGTTGCAGCCTGCCGGAAGCGAGGGCGGATATTATCAGGATATCGCTGCCTTTGCCATCCGATGCAAGGAGAAACCCCAACTCTTCAAACCGGAGAAGATAGAATATACCGAGGCTGTTTCTACCGCCAAGGGCTATTATCTGGCAGCGAAACCTGCCTCTATCACCTATTCGTTTCATAAACCCGTCACGGTGCGCAGCATGCGTGTGGTGCCTAACGGCAACAACATCCAGTCGCAGCGCCTCCTGGTGCAGGCTTCTGATGACGGTATCAACTTCAGAGATATCAAGAAACTGGTGCCTCCCCGTCAGGGTTGGCAGAACACGATGTGTGATTATACCTTCAGTTTGCCGACTACCACCGCCCGCTATTTCCGATTCTCATGGACTCCGGAAGGTACAGAGCCGGGAGCAGAAGACCTGGATGCAGCCAAATGGAAACCGCTGCTGAAACTGGAGAATATCCTCTTGAGCAACCAGCCGATGATTAACCAGTATGAGGGAAAATCGGGTGCCGTATGGCGTATCGAAACCGATGCGGCAGCTAAGAGCGAGACTGTGGCGATGGCAGATGTACTGCCTTTGAAACTGGAAAATGGAATGGTGATGGGTGTCATGGTGAACGGCAACCTGATGAATAAATTGCCTAAGGGCACCTGGCGCCTGTTGCGAATGGGACATACCTCAACAGGACAGACCAATGCAACAGCCGGAACCGGTAAGGGACTCGAAGTGGATAAGTTCTCACTGGCAGCCGTCAGGAAACTTTTCAATTCCTGGTATGCATTGTTCCTGAACCGTCCGCACAGCGATGTGGTGAAGTATCTGCACATCGACTCCTGGGAGTGTGGCAGTCAGAACTGGGGCTATCAGTTTGCTGAGGAGTTCAAGGCACGCCGCGGTTACGACCTCATCCCATACCTCCCGATTATGGCAGGTGTTCCGATGGAGTCGGCTTCCAGATACGAACAGGTTCTGAAGGATATCCGTCTCACCATCAATGACCTGGTAAACGAGAAGTTCTTCAAGACCTTTACTGAACTGGCTCATGAACAGGATATAGAAGTATCTCACGAGAGTATTGCACCAACCTTCCCTGCCGATGGTCTGCAGCATTATCAGTATGCCGACAATCCGATGGGAGAATACTGGCTCAATTCGCCTACTCACGATAAACCCAACGACATGCTCGATGCCGTGAGCGGTGCACATATTTATAATAAGAACATCGTTCAGGCAGAGGGATTCACCGAGGTTCGTGGTGTATGGAATGAGACGCCAGCCATGCTCAAGCCGATGCTCGACCGCAATCTGGCGCTTGGCATGAACAAGCTCTTCTTCCATGTAACTGCCCATAATCCTTGGATGGACCGCAAGCCGGGTATGACGCTTGATGGCATCGGTCTCTTCTTCCAGCGTGACAATACCTGGTATCCTGAGGCACGTGGTTTTGTGGATTACATCACCCTGTGTCAGAATTATCTGCAGCAGGGCAGACCGGTGGTAGACATCGCCGTGTTTACAGGCGAAGAGATTCCGAGCCGTTCGCTTACTCCGGATAAACTCGTTCCGATGCTTCCGGGTGTGTTTGGTGCAGAACGGGTGGCTAGTGAACAGAAACGTATGGCTAATGTGGGCATTCCGATGGAAGAATCGCCTGTGGGAGTAACTCATTCGGCGAATATCCTCGATCTGAAAGACTGGTGCAATGCCCTGCATGGCTACAAATATGATTCGATGAACAAGGATGCCTTGCTGAAATGGAATTTCGAATACAGTCCGAAGGGCAAGTTGCCTGGAAATCAGGATTACCGCATCCTGGTGGTTCCGCAGCCGGCAAATACCCTGTCTGCCGAGGTAAAGGCGAAGATAGAGGAGTTGCGCGAGGAAGGCATCATCATCATCGACAAGCCTTATCAGGCAAAGGACTTCTCTCAGTATGGCATCGAACCGGATGTCGTTCTGCCCGAGAATATGGATTATGCTCACCGCTGTGTGTTGGAGGCAACAGGCAGAAAGGACATCTATTTCCTGACTAACCAGGAGGATAAGGAGCGCCAGATTACGGCAACCTTCCGTACCAGGACTTCCAAAATCCGCCAGGTCGTGAAATTGAGTCTGCCTGCTTATGGTTCCGCTTTCGTTATCCTCTCGAACAAGGAAGACATGCAGGTTATCAGTCAGACAGGTCATAAACTGGTTGAAGAAGAAGGTGCAGGTTTTACAGAAAACTATCCTTCTGTGCTGGCTGTAGCCGATAAGTGGAAGGTTCATTTCGATGATATCCGCAAAGATAGCACCGTAACGCTTCCTTTCGACTGGTCGAAGTCGGCAGATGAGAAGATGAAGTACTACAGCGGTCACGTTACCTTTACCTCTTCTTTTGAATGGGGTGATTCAATTCCGGTTTCAGCAGAAGAGAAGATGGATGTTCCAGCCGAGAAAACGAAGATGGCTCCTTCTAATGACGGATTCATCAAAATCCAGCTGGGCAAGATTGGTGATGTGGCACGTGTGCTGGTCAACGGCAAGCAATATGGTTATGCCTGGACAGCTCCTTACGAGGTGTATGTTCCGAAGCGCGACCTGAAGAATGGCAGCAACGAAATACAGATTGTTGTAGCCAATACCTGGCACAATGCGCTGCAGGGTGCTGGCGAGGGAAAGGCTCCGTTTAAGGGAATCTGGACCAATGCCAAATATCGCACCAAGAGCAAGGCGCTTCTGCCTGCTGGATTACTCTCCACGATTAACATCGTGTATTAGTTGATAGTTGATAGTTTATAGTTGATAGCAAGACTGCTCACTTAACATTCAATACTTAACACTTAACATTGAATAAAATGAAGAAACTGTTATGCTCAGCTCTGCTGCTTGCCATGACTCTGGCAGCGCAGGCAGAAGTGAAACTGCCAAAGATCTTTGGCGACAATATGGTATTGCAACAGCAGACGGAATGCAACCTCTGGGGTACTGCTGATGCCAACAAGGTGGTAAAAGTGCGTGCTTCCTGGAACGGCAAGACCTATAAGACTCAAGCCGATGCCCAGGGAAAATGGGCGATGAAGATAGAAACGCCTCAGGCTGGCGGTCCTTATGAACTGAGTCTGAGCGATGGAAAGGAACTGAAACTTCACAATATCCTGATTGGTGAGGTCTGGATCTGTTCGGGTCAGAGTAACATGGAGATGCCGATGAAGGGATTCAAGGCACAGCCTGTTGCGGGCACTCCTGAAGAACTGATGCTGTGTAAAGACCAGCAGTTGCGCCTCTTTACGGTTCAGCGCAATGCCCAGTTGCATCCTGTTGATACGGTGGCTGGCGACTGGAAGGAAGCTGATGCTGCAAGCGTTCGTGAGTTTAGTGCTGCTGCTTATTATTATGGTAAGACGTTGCGCCAATCGCTGGGTGTACCAGTAGGTCTGATTGTTACTTCCTGGGGCGGTAGTGCCTGTGAGGCATGGATCAACGGCAATCTCATCAAGAGCGATTGGCTCAAGGCATTCCCTAAACTTCATACACCTTGGAATGAGGCTGATGTGAAGAAATATCAGCAGCGCTGTCCTTCGGCTCTCTATAATGGTATGCTCCATCCGCTCATCGGTTACACCATGAAGGGTGTTATCTGGTATCAGGGTGAGGATAACTGCAATCGCTATGCTACTTATGCCGACCAGATGCAGACCCTGGTAAACAGTTGGCGCAAGGAATGGAAGCAGGGGATTTTTCCGTTCTATTATTGTCAGATTGCACCCTACGATTATAGTCTGATAAAATGGAAAAACAACAGTGCCCTGCTTCGTGAAAAGCAGATGGAGGCAGAGAAGCGCATCAGCAACTGCCGTATGGCTGTATTGCTTGATGCCGGTCTGGAGTATGGCATCCATCCACGTAAGAAGAAGGAGGTGGGCGAGCGTCTGGCTCTGCTTTCTCTAGCCAATACTTACGGTCAGAAGGGATTGCCTGATTTCGCTGTCTACAAGAGTGTTGAGTTCAAGGGCGATACCGCTGTAGTCAGCTTCGACCGCAGCAAGGAGTGGGTTTACTTCAACAATGGTCCTAAGAGCGACAACTTCGAGATTGCCGGCGAAGACCAGGTATTCCACAAGGCACAGGCTTGGATTTCACGCAACAAGGTTTATGTGAAGAGCGAGGAAGTGAAGAAACCTGTGGCTGTGCGCTATGCGTTCAAAAACTGGGTTGTGGGCGACCTCTTCCATGATGGCCTGCCTGTCAGCTCTTTCCGTACCGACGATTGGGAAGTGAAGTAATAGTTTATAGTTAATAGTTTATAGATGAAATATTACATATTGATGGCTATGATGCTTTTGCTGGGCGCAGGCTCGGCAAAGGCATCGGCTTACGATGATACATCGGTGGCGGGTTTGTTTCCTGTCAGCAACCAGGGACGCGAGGTGTGGAATTTCAATCCCAACTGGCGGTTCCATCTGGGTGATGTGCTGGGCGCAGAACGTGCCGACTATGATGATACAAGCTGGGAGGTAGTTTCTACCCCTCATAGTGTGAAACTGGAACCTGCTGAGGCTTCGGGTTGCCGCAACTATCAGGGTATAGCCTGGTATCGCAAAACCTTTATCGTGCCTGGCAATCGCTCTGAAATCTATTTCGAGGCGATAATGGGCAAGCAGAAGATTTATGTGAACGGCAAACTGGCTAAGGAGCACTTTGGCGGTTACCTGCCTGTTATCGTCAACCTGAAAGAGCAGGGACTGAAGAAGGGCGAAAAATGTGTGGTGGCTGTGATGGCTGACAACTCTAATGACAAGAGTTATCCTCCTGGCAAACCGCAGTATACACTCGACTTTGCTTATCATGGTGGTATCTATCGCGATGTGTGGCTCATCAATAAGAAGGATGTTTCTATCACTAACGTGATTGAAGCTGACCGCCGTGATGCCGGCATCTTCGTTCATTTCTCGGATATTTCAGAGAAGCAGGCGAAGGTGTTTGTTGATGTCGACTTGCAGAATGTGGGCGGAAAGGCACGCAAGGTGAAGGTGGAGCAGAGTCTGCTGGATGCTTCGGGCAAGGTGCTCAAGACCGTTTCGCAGAATGTGCTCCTGGCAGCTGGCGATGCACATCAGACCGTCAGACAGATGTTCTCTGTCAGGAATCCGCATCTCTGGTCGCCGGAGACACCTTATTTATATAGTGTGGTTACCCGCATCAAGGACGGTAAGCAGGTATTGGACGGCGGAAAGACCAAGTTGGGTATCCGCAGTTTCGAGTTCCGAGGCAAGGAAGGTTTCTGGCTCAACGGCAAGAAATACCGCCAGTTTATCGGTGCCAACCGTCATCAGGATTTTGCCTATGTGGGCAATGCACTTCCCAACAGTCAGCAATGGAGAGATGTGCTCCGTCTGAAGAATGCCGGTTTCAACATCATCCGTACTGCCCACTATCCTCAGGACCCGTCGTTCATGGATGCCTGCGATGAACTCGGTATCTTCATCATCGTGGCTACACCGGGCTGGCAGTATTGGAACAAGGACCCTCAATTTGCAGAACGTGTGTTCCAGAATACCCGTGAAATCATCCGTCGTGACCGCAACCATCCTTCGGTTCTGATGTGGGAGCCTATTCTGAATGAGACCCGCTATCCTAAGGATTTCGCCCTGAAGTCGCTGCAGTTGACCAAGGATGAGTATCCTTATCCATACCGTCCTGTGGCTGTTGCCGACTGGAATTCGGCAGGTGTCAAGGAAAACTATGATGTGGTTTACGGATGGCCGGATATGGATATGAGCGGCATCAGCCAGTGTGTCTTTACCCGAGAGTTTGGTGAGTATGTGGATGACTGGTATGCGCATAACAACCTGAACCGTGCCAGCCGCAGCTGGGGTGAGAAACCGATGCTGACCCAGGCTTATTCTCTGGCAAAGACTACTGAGGAGATGCACACACCGGGACAGTTTATCGGTGGTTGCCAGTGGCATCCTTTCGATCATCAGCGTGGCTATCATCCAGATCCTTACTGGGGTGGTATCTATGATGCATTCCGTCAGAAGAAGACAGCTTATTATATGTTTGAGTCACAGCGAAGCGACCAGCCATTTGTGCATATCGCTCACGAGATGACCCAGTTCAGCGATGCCGATGTGACGGTATTCTCTAATTGTGACAGCGTTCGTCTTACCACCTATCAGGGTGCCCATACCTATACTTTGCCAGTTCTTCATCCTACGGCAGCCGCCTTTAATGCCCCTGTGGTATTCAAGAATGCCTGGGATTTCTGGGAGGCTCGCGAATACAGTTATAAGAAGAAATCTCCTCAGATGGTAGTGATGGTAGCAGAGGGATACAAGGATGGCAAGGTGGTTTGTACCGACCAGCGCATGCCTTCCCGCCGCAGCACCAAACTCCGTCTTTATGTTGATGAGATGGGCAAACCGCTGGTGGCTGATGGCAGCGACTTTGTGGTTGTGGTAGCCGAAGTGACCGATGATAACGGTCATGTTCGCCGTCTGGCTAAAGAGAATATCCGCTTTACTCTGGAGGGTGAGGGCGAAATCATTGGCGATGCCAGCATCAATGCCAATCCGAGAGCTGTAGAATGGGGTAGTGCTCCTATCCTGGTGCGCAGCACGATGAAGCCGGGCAAGATTAAGATTCATGCCGAGGTTCAGTTCCCAGGTACTCATGCTCCTACTCCTGCCGACCTGGAGATAGAAAGCGTAGCTTATCAGGGAACCATGATGATGGGTACAAAGTCGGTGAAGTCTGCCACTTCATCATCTGTTCAGAATGCTTCTTCTGTCACTTCTTCTTCTCATGAGTTTACACCCGAGCAGAAGGCAAAGATGCTGAAAGAGGTAGAAGACCAGCAGGCTGATTTCGGTATCAATAATTAATAATGTGTAACCGGAGTGTTCTATGCAGAAGATTCCGTTTACGTAATCGTTATCGTCTTGAAATCTTCAAAAAACAGAAAGTTTATTGGAGATTTCAAGACTTTTTTTGTACTTTTGCATACGTGAAACGATATTTAACCATACTTCTCTGTTCGCTTTATGCCTTGTTGGGTATGGCACAGAACAATATGCAGGTAGCCCATTATTCTACGAAGGAAGGGTTACCTCATGACATCGTATACTGTTCTCTGAAGTCGGAAGACAGTTTCCTGTGGTTTGGAACCTGGTTCGGCTTATCTCGTTTCGACGGCTCCCGCTTTGCCAATTATTCAGATGCTTACATCTCTTCTTCCGACCAGCCACCCCGTAAGGTAGAATGGTTGGCAGAAGATGCTCTGGGCAATCTCTGGATCAAGACGCTCGACTGGAAACTCAGCGTTTTCTTCAAGCAGACCGAGCGTTTCGAAGATGTCTATGATGAACTGAAACCTTATGCCCGTAACCTGCAGGTCATCAAGATTCAGGCAGATGGTACAGGTAAGATTCTCCTGCTCACCAAAGATAAGAACCTGCTTCTTGCAGAAACATTAAAGGATGGAAGCATCCGTATCCAGACGCTGGTAGATGCCCGAATGTATATCAATACGTTCAATTATCAGTTGTGCCAGGATGTGGTACAGCTGAAGGCTTCGCGTGCCAACTATGTAGGAAAGGATTATCAGATTTATTCCGTTCCTGTTACTGCGAAAAACAGGAAGTGGACGCTCGGCATGTGGCAGCAGTATTTCGCCCGTAAATCGAAGGAACATTTTGTTTATCATACCCCGAACGGATGTGTGTGGCAGTTGGATGAGTCGCATACCGCCCTGGTGTGCCGTAATCCGAAGACCGGATGGGAACGCCGTTATCCGGTTTCGGGCGTAGGTAAGGTGGTGGAGCCTAAGTTCATCGCCACCCCTCATCACGGTTACTTCTATCTTTCCGGTGCTGGCGAAATCATCTATATTGATCCGCAGACGATGGAAGGCGTTAACCTGGCTTTCCTTCCTAAGTTCCAAGACCATAAGCCAGATAGCCACTTCTTGCACATGAACCTGGACAAGGACGGACTGTTGTGGCTCACTTCTGCTGATAATGGCATTTACCGTGTCAGTTTCACCCCCAACCAGTTCCGTGTCATCCCTTTGCCGGATGGTGATAAGAGTGGAGTGAAAGCCATCTGCCAGTTGAAGAATGGTGATGTGCTGGTGGGTGCCCGCAGCAAGAATGTTTATCTGTTGGATATGCAGGGCAGGGTGAAGCAGGTGTTCGATTATGCCCATCATCAAATCGGCAGCATTTATCATGCCATGTATGATGACAGGCAGAATCTCTGGCTCTCTACCAAGGGAGACGGATTGGTAAAACTGACTCCCGATGCCTCCAGACCAATAGGGTATCGCATCGATCATTACCGTCATGATGCCCGAAACCCTTATTCCATCAGCGGCAACAATGTTTATATGACCTATCAGGATTCCCACCATCGCATTTGGGTGGCTACGCTGGATGGAGGTCTCAATCTGCTGCAGGAACAGGGCGGAAAGGTGCGCTTCTACAATAAATATCATGGTATGAAAAACTATCCGGGTTACGGACTCTATATGGATGCCCGCAACCTGGTAGAGGACAGTCATCAGAGAATGTGGGTAGGAACGATGGACGGACTGATGTCTTTCAAGACAGATTTCAAATCGGTAGGTGACCTGCGCTTCGAGACTTATCGCAATACCGAAATCAATACCCGTGCCAATAGTGACATCTACGGACTTTACAAAGATAACAACAGGCAGGTTTGGATGTGTACCTTTGGTGGAGGTCTGAGTCGTCTGGATGGTTTTGATGAAGTGACGCATCTGCCTATCCTTACTTCTTTGGGAGCAAAGGAAGGTTTGCATAATGATGTCATCATTTCGATTTTAGAGGATAAGAAGGGCCGCCTTTGGCTGGTAAATGCCGATGGCTTGTCGTGCTATGATTATCAATCAGACCGCATCCAGCATTTCGACAATTCCGACGGTTTCCCTGATGTCCAGTTGGAGGAATCTTCTGCGGCTTTGATCCAGAATGGGGAGATATGGCTGGGGTGCAAGGAAGGAATCCTTGCTTATCAGCCGGAACGTATCCATACCACCCGTCTGCAATATCCTATATATATAATAGGTGGAGAGGTGAACAACCGCGACATCCGCAGTTACAATCAGCCAGCCATCCTGGAGAAATCGATGGTTTATACCGATCATCTCACCCTGCGCCATTCCCAGTCGATGTTCACTCTGGAGTTTGCTGCCCTGAATTTCTGCAATCCGGAGCGCATCAGCTACCGTTACCGGCTGAAGGGTTACGACCATGACTGGCATTATGCCGGCAAGAACCGTCTGGCTTCCTATACCAATGTGCCGTCGGGAACCTATCAGTTTATCGTAGAGGTAATGGATGCCACCAATCCTGATTCTCACAGCACGAGAGAGCTGACCATCACCATTCTTCCACCCTGGTGGGCTACGTGGTGGGCTTATCTCATCTACATCATTCTGATATCCGTAGCCAGCTACTATGCTTTCCGCTATGCGAAGTATCAGATTCGGCTGAAGAACAATATCTACATCCAGAACCAGCTGGCAGAGTATAAGCGCAAGTTTAATGCCGAACAGCAGGATAAGCAGTTTGCCGACAAGGTGCGCCGGTTTATGGAAGCCAACCTGACCAATACCGATTTCGAGATAGATATGCTGGCACAGGAATTGGGCATGAGCCGTTCTGCCTTCTTCAAGAAGACGAAGGCTGTGATGGGCTGTTCGCCAAGCGATATGGTGAAGGATTTCAAACTGAGTCATGCCGTAGAATTGCTGAAACATTCCAACCAGAGTATCACAGATGTAGCCTACTGTTGCGGCTTCACCGATGTAGGCTATTTCGGCAAGTGTTTCCGCAAGAAATATGGCATGTCGCCAAGAGAGTATGTTGCGCAGCAGCAGGAGAGTGAAATAAAAAAATAAAGTTTTTTATAAAAAATCTCAAAAAAGGTGATTACAGCGTGAACCAATGTGCGTCTTTTAGGCAATTGAAACAAACAAATTAAATGTTGACTAATCATTTTTACCTAATAGGCAAATGAAACAACTGTCTTATCATAGTAGGTTTATATTGGTTCTGTTATTTACGTTGTTAAACACTTTACCAATATGCTCACAGGCGGCAACTCCTAGGTACAGGATAGCTGCTTGCGACTGGATGATGCTGAAACGTCAGAAGCTGGGCGAGTTTAAGCTGGCTCATGAATTAGGAGCAGATGGCGTTGAGGTTGACATGGGCGGATTGGGCAAACGCGTGTTATTTGATAACCAGCTAAGAGAACCACAACAGGCAGAAAAGTTTCAGGCTGCAGCCCGTCAGTATGGCGTAGCTGTTCCTTCTATGGCGATGAGTGGCTTCTTCGCTCAGAGTTTCCTGACTTGTGATAATTATCAAGACCTTTTGAAAGATTGTTTCCTGACGATGAAACTCTTTGGCAGCAAGGTGGCTTTCCTTCCACTCGGAGGTAGCGGAAAAGACTGGCAGCAGGAAGGCTGTGCAGCATACCAGCAGATGGCTTCTCGCCTTCGCACAGCCGGTGAGATGGCAAAGCAGGAGGGTATCACCATCGGTATCAGAACAGGAATGGGAGCTAAGTTTGATAAGAAACTGCTGAAGAAAGTAGGCAGCAGTCAGATTAAGGTCTACTACAATTTCCAGGATGCAGCCGATCATCATCGTGATATCTGCAAGGAACTCCGGAAGTTGGGTGCCCAGCGTATCGTCCAGATACATGCTTCCAATACAGATAGCGTAAATCTCCAGGAAGACCCGGAGATTAATCTTCCGAAAATCAGGAAGACGCTTGACAAGATGAAATGGAGCGGCTGGCTGGTGGTAGAGCGGAGCCGTGATGTAAAGAGAGTAAGAGACGTGAAATATAATTTCGGTAGAAACATCGCTTACTTAAAACAGGTATTTCAAGAGCGGTAACAGTTTCGGGGAATAACTGGAAAACTACTTTTTTATGATTAGGAAAGTAAGATTCGTGTTAGAAAAGAAATAAATAAAAATATAGTTAAACCTAAAAAAGACAATTATGAAGAAAAATCATTTCATTGCGCGGAAAGGACTCTTCTCCTTGGCAATTGCTGCCGTAGGAGCGATGTTCTTGGGGTCGTGTGCCGAGGGATTTGATTCCAAAGAAACTTTTGATTCTGGAGTTTACAATACAGTTTTGTCTTCTCCTGAAAAATCATCATTAAGTTTCTCTAAGAAATCGAATACAGATGGTTCTGAAAGCATTCAGGTAACCTGGAAGGTTGTTATGGGTGCTGGTGGTTATGAGTGTAAGGCTTATAATGTAGATGATCCAGAAAAACCTGTAGAGGTTGCAACCAGTACAGTTGACTCTCCTGTGTTTACTTTCAAATGTGCTGATGATACCAAATATAAGGTAGAAATCAGAACTTTGGGTAATGAAAAGAAGAACAATACAGCTGCAGAACAGCCAAGTTCTGCTGAATATAGTACGCTAGTTCCTGCTCAGGTTATCCCGGTTGGTGAAGATGTTGCAGAGTTTATAAATACTCACCTCTTGGATACTCAAGATGAGCAGGCTTTTGAGTTGGAGGCAAATGGTGAGTATACAATGAAATCTAGTGTAGATTTCCAAAATAAAAAGGTTACCTTCCGTGGTAATAAGGTGCATCATCCTATATTGAAACTTGGCGCTGATGCTGTAGTGTACACTTCTGCTCAGTTAAAGGTGAAATTTATCAACTTTGATTGCACAGAAAATACCCACAAGGGTGGTATTATTGAGATGTCTCCAGAACCACCTGCATCCAGCTCTGCAACGGCTCAAGGTATAGGAGCTCAGAAGGATAAGGGTAAACCTGCCGATGTATATATCTTGCAAGATCCAATCATTATTCAGGATTGTGCCTTCAAAAATGTCATCGATGGACTTTTCTCTGTAGGCAAATGCTCATGGGGTATTTCTGATGTCCGTGTGATGAACAGCGTGGTTCAGATGCGTAATGACGGAAAGAAAAACTCTAATGGTGCTATCATCTGCGGCTTTTCTAATGGCTTTAAGGCTCCTAGTGGCAAACAGTTCTATTATGGTGGTATCAAGAATATCATGATTAAAAATTCTACAATCTACAATACAGTTGCAGGTAATGGTAAGAATCGTATGTTCCGTTTCAATAACAAGGATTTGGACCGTGTTTTCCCAACTGCAGATGGTTCTTGTAACATGACGGATAATACTTTTATCCGTGTGTATGACAAGAAGGAGTTTGGTAACAATACTCCTAATCGTAAGGAGTATGTGATTACTTATGATAATAATATCTTCTACGACTGCTTCCGTTTGCAGAAGTTTATGCAGGGCAACTGTACTTTGGAATATCACCAGGATAAGAATACTGTCTGGAGTAGCGACGGTTCGGTAGATGGAACCGATAAGGGTAAGTTGGCAACAGAGGAAAATCCAGGATTCATTGATGATACCAAGAAGGAACTCGACTTCACACAGTCTAACTACGGAATAAACTTTGCAGCTTCAGGTTCAATCTCTAGTACTATCGGTGATCCTCGTTGGAAAGCTTCTGCAGAATAATATAAACTATCTAATCTCGAAACAAGATGAAACGTAAATATATAAAGACATTGGCCTTTGGTATGGCACTTACCTGTGCTGTGCCTGCAATGGCTCAAAATAAAGTAGTGCAGGGTACTGTACTCGATGACCTCGGTGAACCTGTTATCGGTGCTACCGTAAAGGTTGCCGGTACCAAGACTGCTGTGATTACCGATATGGATGGTAACTATAAGTTGTCAGTTCCTAAGGGCGGCAAGGTTACCGTTTCTTATATTGGTTTTAAGGATGCTACTACCAATGGTGGTACCATCAAGCTGGTTGCTGACGACAAGACTCTTCAGGAGGTGGTAGTCGTAGGTTATGGTACCCAGAAGAAGGCTCACCTGACCGGTTCTGTAGCAAACATCCCAACAGATGATATTCAGGACCTGGCTAATGGTGGTTTGGCTGCATCTTTGGGTGGCCTGGTTAATGGTTTGAGCGTAAGTGGTGGTGATAGCCGTCCAGGCGAGAGTGCGCGTATTATGATCCGTGATACAAACTCTTTGGGCGAAGTAGGTTCTACAGCCCAGCAGCCTCTCTTCGTTATCGATGGTTATATCTATCCTAACGATGTAAAGGTAGGTAATGTAACCCAGAACCTCGGTGCTGAGGCTTTCAATAACCTGGATGCCTCAGAGGTAGAAAGTATCTCTGTGTTGAAGGATGCTTCTGCTGCCGTTTATGGTGCCCGTGCTGCCAACGGTGTAATCCTCGTTACTACCAAGAAGGGTAAAATGGGTTCCCCTCGCATCTCTTATAGCGGTTCTTTCGGCTTGGCAGATGAGGTTTCTCGTCCTAAGATGCTGAATGCTTACCAGTATGGCCGTTTATACAATGCTGTAACAGCAGCTGATCCTACCAATACTTCGCTTAATAAGACGACTTCTCTATTCCAGGCTGATGAGTTGGAAGCTATGAAGAGTTTGAACTATGACTTGCTCGATAAGTATTGGGATACGGCTTTCCAGCAGAAACATAGTGTAAATGTTAGTGGTGCTACTGACAAGGTAAACTATTTTGCCGGTATTTCTTATTATAAGCAGGATGGTAACCTCGGTAAACTTGATTACGACCGTTGGAACTACCGTGCTGGCGTAGATGTAAAAGTAAGCAAGTGGTTGGGTGCTAACCTGACTGTAAGTGGTGACTATGGTACAAAGAACAGACCTTTGGTTAAAGTTGGTGGATCAGGTAGTGAAAAGGATTATAATCTTCTTTTGACTCGTCCTACTTATATGCCAGAGTCTGTAAATGGTTATGATATTTTGGCTTATGGTCCAAGTAATACTCAGAAGGATCAGAGTCAGGGTTACAATTTTGCAACTTCGCAGAACAATGGCGACTACCAGAAGAATATGAATTCTAATCTGAATATCAGCGGTAGCGTAAACTATGATTTCGGTTGGAGTAATATTTTGAAGGGTTTGAAGTTGCGCTTTACCTATTCTAAGAGTATTAATACAGATAAGAGCAACCAGTATGGCTCTATGTTTACTCTTTATAAGATGGATAAGCGATATGGTAGTGGTAATCACCTTTATACACCGACTAGCGGTGATGAAGCTGATTTTAACTATTTGGATGCATCAAACTTTACACCAAACAAAACCAATAATGGTGATATGCTGTATCGTAATATGGTTCGTACAGACAACTATCAGATGAACTTCACGGTTCAGTATCAGCGTGATTTCGGTCAGCATCATTTGGGTGGCTTGTTCTCTATAGAAAAGTCTGAAGCTGAAAGTGAATACTTGGAAGGTCAGCGTAATAGCCCTTATGAGTTTACCACAGGTCAGTATAACTCAGCTACAGGTGACCGTACAACGGTATTTACCCGTAGTGAGAGCGGAACCTTGTCTTACATCGGACGTATCAACTATGCTTATGCCAACAAGTATCTCTTCGAGGCTCTGGTTCGTTCTGATGCATCAACCAAGTTTGCTCCAAAGAACTACTGGGGAACATTCCCTGCTTTCTCAGCAGGTTGGGTAATCTCTGAGGAGAACTGGTTCCGTAACAAGGTGAAGGGAGTTGACTTCCTGAAGCTCCGTGCCTCTTGGGGTATGACAGGTCGTGATAATACAACTGCTTGGCAGTGGAAGCGTCTTTATGCACAGGATGCTAACCGTGGAACTGTATTTGGAGAGGGTACGGGTATAGCTTCTGGTAACCGTATCACTATTAATAAGAATATTTCTGCAGTTAATGCGGATGTTCATTGGGATAAGGACTATAAGACCAACGTGGGTATTGATGCCCAGTTCCTCAACAACCGCCTGGCGGTAACCTTTGATTACTATTATGAGAAGAACCGCGAGATGTTGATGAACTTATCACAGTCTAAGCCTACAACGATTGGTACTCAAAGTGCTTCAACCAATGTTGGTGAAATGGACTCATGGGGTGGTGAGCTTTCTGTAACATGGAAGGATAAGATTGGTAAGGACTTTAAGTATAGTGTTGGCGTTAATACAGGTTGGTCTGATAACAAGGTGCTGAATATGGACTGGGTTACAGATTATCTCTACCGTCAGATTACTCCTGGTCACCGTACAGACGTAGGTCTCTGGGGAATGCAATGCATTGGTATGTTCCGCACTTTCCAGGACATTGAAGAATACTTCGAGAAGTATAATATTACTTCTTACATGGGTATGACCAAGGATCAGGTTCGCCCAGGTATGTTGATGTATAAGGATGTTCGTGGTGCTTATGATGAGGCAACTGGTACTTATGCTGGTCCAGATGGTGTCGTAGACGAGAAGAATGATTTGATTAAAATGGGAGACCGTAGCAGTAATATTTATGGTTTTACCATGAATCTTAAGGCCGATTGGAAGGGAATCTCGCTTTCAGCTCAATTGGGTGCTAGCTGGGGTGGTTATACCACACTTCCTGGTGCAGCATTGAAGCCAACTGGTAATCTGGAGTACTGCAACATGCCTTCATTCTGGAATCCAGATAACATGTATTCATATCAGAATGTATATGATGACGCAGGTAATCTCTTGGTAAAAGAGAATCGTGAAGCTTACTATCCTAACTTGAAGTATACAGATGTAAATGCTGTTGCTTCTACTTTCTGGAGAGTTAGTAATGCACGTGTTGCTCTGAACCGCATGACCTTGGCTTATACTTTGCCAAAGAGCTGGTTAGGTAGTATCGGCATCAATGGCTGCCGTATCAACATTACCGGTCAGAACCTCATCAACTTCTACAATCCATATCCTGACAAGTTCATGAACCCAATGGCTGGTTCATACGGAAGCTATCCTAACCTCCGTAAGTGGACTGTGGGTGTGAACCTCTCATTCTAATGAGATACATTTATAATTTTAAAATGAAAAAACAATGAAAACGACAATAAAATTGTTTAGCTTGGGGTTGCTTTCTGCAATGGCTTTTACTTCTTGTAGCGACAGCTTCCTGGAGGAAAAGAAAAATTATGATTATGTAGACCCAGATACATATAATTATTATAGTGGATGTAATGGTCGTGTAAATGATATCTACAGTTGGTGCTTGCCAACAACAAGTGATGTTACATGGCAGTACCCTTCTATGGGTAAAGCAGATAATGCTGCTAAGGCAACAGAAGAATATAGTGGTCTCAGTTCTTTTGTGGATCCACAGATTGAATTGTCTTCTACTAGTGAAACAAATGCTGTTCCTGATTACTTTATGGGTAATCAGCAGAATATTCAGCAGTCTGTATATGGACGTATCCGTAATATCAATGATGTGATAGAAGGTATTAGCGGTGGTTCTCTTTCTCAGGAGCAGAAGAATGAACTTCTTGGTCAGGTATACTTCTTCCGTGCATGGTGTTATTACAACTTGTTCAAGTGGTATGGCGGCGTGCCTCTCGTAAAAGAGGTTCAAGATGTTGTAACAGCTCCTGTTACTCCACGTTCTTCTGCAAAGGAGACTTACGAGTTTATTCTCGAAGACTTGAACAAAGCTGCAGATATGTTGGCTGAAAAAACAGAGAATGGTGGCTGGTCTGGTGAAAATTGGGGACGTGTAACCTCTGGTACAGCTTTGGCTCTGAAGGGTCGCGTTATGCTTCTTTGGTGCAGTCCTCTCTTTAACCGTAGTGATGATCAGACTCGTTGGAATGAGGCTTATACGACAATGAAAGCTGACTTGGAGCGTATAAACAAGTGTGGCTATGGTTTGTATCAAGGGACAAAAAATGTAAATGCTTCTTCTTTTGCTGAGATATTTACTCAGAGTAAAAAGAATCCAGAGGCAGTCTTCTTGACTTTGTACAATAATAAAGCAGGTGATGGTCTTGATGATCAGAAGAATAATCGTTGGGAACGTGATATCCGTCCTTCAAATACTGGTGGTGGCGGTTTGAGAGCCTCTCAGATGTTGATTGATGAATTCCCTATGGCTGATGGTAAGATTCCTGCAAGTTCTGCTAGTGCTTATAGTAAGTTGGAGGTTTCTGCTGAGTCTTATGACAATACATTGCCTTTTGTGGATCGCGATCCTCGATTCTATCGTACTTTTGCATTCCCTGGTTTCCGTTGGACCTATAATGGTAACTATGCCGAAAAGGATAGTAAGAGTCCTTCTGGTTCTAGCTACGTTTTGTGGAACTATGTATGGTATACCAGCAAAAATGATGCAGGTAATGCTGAGAGTGGTGAATATTATGGTGCAGATAACTTGTTGAAGAATGTACAAGGTGTTTATGTACGTAAGAAGAGTGATGATTATGATTTGAATAAGAGTCCTCTCTATCAGTATGTTGCCGCTGATACCAAGGGTTCTGCTCCTTTCTATTCTGCAGCACCATTGATTGAACTTCGTTATGCAGAAGTTCTTCTGAACCTTGCTGAGGTTGCAGCTGGTGCTAATCACATGCCTGAGGCAGTAAAGTATGTTAAGCAGATTCGTGAGCGTGCTGGTTATACTGGTGATTGTGGTATTTCTGCTGCAGCTTCAAGTGATCGTGCAACATGTTTGGCTCAGGTTCTCTATGAGCGTCAGATAGAGTTCGCTTATGAAGGTAAGCGTTTCGATGACCTTCGTCGTTGGATGCTCTTCGATGGTGGTGCTGTAAAGGTTGATGGTGCACCGGCAACTTGGAATTTAACTGGCTTTGGTGGAAATACCTGTACTTATCTTGGTTTCAAGCAGTTGAATGGTCAGCGTCGTGAAAACCTTCAGTTCCGTGTTAACGACGAAATAGGTATCGGTGGTAAGACATATGATACAGATCCTCTTAAGGATTCAGATCCTTTGCGTAAGAAGTTGGCAGAGGAAGGAAAGAACCGTCCAACAGGAGTTGATTTGATGAGTGACAATTCTAAGAAGCAAATTGCAGAATTGGCTGAGTGGTATAAAACTTACTTGGTAATGAAGGTACAGAAGGGTGACGGTTACGATTCTAACAAGAATTACCTCTACATGAACTTCCGTCCTAAGTATTACTTCTTAGGCTTCACTTCTGGTACTTCAAATGCCAACAAGAATTTGAAGCAGACCATCGGTTGGGGTGATTACAACAATGGTGGTGCCAACGGTACCTTCGACCCATTGGCTGAGTAATGGTAAGAAAGGAATGACGATATTGTCATAACATAATATATTAAGGTTGCGGGGTGTGTTCTCTTGATAGAGAATGCACCCCGTTTTCTGTCTCTGATATTTTCTGTAGGAGGGTGTGTCTAAGTCTGGATAATAGTTGGCGCATAACAGTTGACCACCGCATGCACATCACCTGTTGTGCATGCGCATATCAGCTGTTATGCAAGCGCACAACAGCTGTTGTGCGACCGGAGATACTAACTATCTCACCAACATATCCTATCTTTTCCAGCAACATATCAGTAATATTTCAACAAAAAGAGGGTGAATCGTTAACTTATGACACACCCTCGTTATCTTGAATTCTATTGCTATAATTTTTACTTCTGAGAAACAAAGTGCTGTTAACAAAGTTCCTCTGTCAGGTAATGGGAGGCCAAAGCCTCGATGTCTATCTTGTCTGAAGTTTGAATTTCTTCAATAACAGCCTCTGTGCAATCATCGTTCATGATTACACCAACTGCTTCACTAGGTGTGAGGTTACATTCTTTTGCTATATAACAAGCAATCTGGCCTAACACGTATTCGTAATTATGCTTATTTTCCATATTCTTAATCTTTTATGAGTTCATTAATAGCCTTTTGTGTACAAAAGCAATATTGTATATAGCTAAGTCCGAATTGAGAAATCTTAGAGACAAAAGTATTCAAATTACTTTCTTCAAGATAAGTTTCTCCATATTGTTGAATATAGTTTTTTATTTCCTGATCAATAAAAGCATCTGCAACAGGACCAATAACAATATCAAAGTTATGTTTGAATCTGCTTTCTACTCTGTTCTGGAGAATGAATTTTGCCCATTCCGTAGTGAATCCTTCAAAGATTTTAATTCGAAGTCCTTTCTTTTCACTTAAATTGGGGTAGAACAGAAACGCATTGACTGTGATTTCTCCACCATAAAGGAAAGTGCTGCGTTTACCCATCTGCCAAGCCCTTTTCCAATTTGGAGTGAGATAGAAGCCTTTACCAAAATCATTTTTGCCTTTACATATAGAAAGGTCTGGGGTAAGTATTTCTGTATAACTTCCATGTAACAATCTCATGATACGTTCATCCTCCCTTCTCTTTTCTTCGTTTTTGCAATATGGTTATTGCAGATATGGGTTAAATCTTGAATGATTTGTTCCCTTGGCATGGTTTGTTCTATTTCCCAGTTTTCCTCAAGAAATCTGATGCCCTGGTTCTTTTGGAGATAGTTGAAAGCCTTCTGTTTGGTAATTCCCTTATCTTCTGCAAACCAGCAGGCAGCAACTGTGACAAAGATGGTTGCTTTCATCTTTGTTTCTGCTGACGGATACTGGTCGCCAATATAAATATTCAACTTCTCTCCCATAGCTTCCAAGAGGACTGAAGCATCATCTACAGAGATATTGGTTTTGCCGCTTTCTATCTTGCTGATGCTGCTTTTGCCTAGCCCTACATATTTTCCTAGTGCTTCTTGGGACAGTCCTTTTTCCTGTCTGACTTTTTTAACGATACCGCCCAGGAGATTATCTGTATTATCGAATTTCTTTTTCATATCTGTACCTTTTTTGTGCAAAGATAGATAAAGTTTCCCAAACGAGCAACTTTTTTAACTTAAAGTAGTGAAAAAGATAATTGGACAAAAAGTAGTTGTAGCGTATGAATGTACATTTTCTACCTCATACCTTCGCATGTTTCTTATAAAAAGGTGAGGATTTGTGGGTGCAAAAGCCTAGCTCTTGCGTCTTATGGATAAACAACTATAAAGACAAACGTAAAAGTATTAATTTAAACTAGACAAGGTTATGAAGAAATTTTTTACTTTGATTTCTATGGCACTTGTTGCCATGAGTATTAACGCTCAGACAGAGAGTTGGTATGTTAACAATGAGGATGGTACATTGAAGGCAGACTATGTTGCTAATGCTGATGCCAATGCGATGTCTGTTGTTAAGTTCTCAACTGCCAACGTGGAGGGTACTCATACCTCAGGCCCTGTTGCCGGCTATAATGACGGCGCACTCGAAAATGGCAAGTTGACGCCAAAAGTTGACAATACCTGGAATGGTATCAAGAGTCAGGCATTGAGCAAGGATGGATCTGTTGCACCTTTCTACTATGTTCAAGGTAAGGGTAATCCTGTGAACCTGGATAAGGTTGAGTTTGAAGAGATTACGACAGATGGTGAACCTACAGGTAACTACCGTGCCAAATGGGACGCCTCTTATTATACTCCAGATGGAACTGCAGGTCTGCCTAAGAATGGTACATATATTACTCTGACCCCAAAGGTGGCTGGTACTTTGAAGGTTGGCATTTGGGCTAATAAAGGTAACCGTGATGTATATGTTGCAAAGGGTAGTGATGCAAAAGCCTTAGCTTTTGGCTCTGACGTGAAAATCAGTGGTTATGTACAGGCTACCAATAATGATGTAGCAGAGGATAGCCCTCTTTATGGTTGTATGCTGTATCAGAAAGAAATTGCTACTAAGGGTACAGAGGGTACTGATGCTTATGTGATAGCTGCCGGTAACCGTCCTGTTTGGGTATATTTGACCTTCTCTGCAACTGCTGGCGAAACTTACTATATATTCAATAAAAATACTCAGATTGGTTTCAGTGGCTTTGAGTTCACACCTGGTGAAACCTCTGGCATCGTCAACATCAATGCCTCAACTTCTGCCAAGAACTCTGTTCGCTACAATATGGCTGGCCAGCAGGTGAATGCTTCTTACAAGGGTCTCGTTATCGAGAATGGCAAGAAGTTCGTTCAGAAGTAATCTGACGTGATTCGGTTAGAATTTTAAGATAATAGAAACAATCATAAAAGGGAGCGCATCACTAATGGTTGCGCTCCCTTTTTTGCATCTCTCAGGATGCTGAGTTATATGAAAAATGCACTTTCTAAGGTGCAGATTGCCTTATTGTATGCAAGTTTTCTTCGAACTGATTACCTTGCCATCCTTCAATGCCTTGATGATATAAACACCTGATGGGAGAGAATCGAGATTCTTGCCTTCTCTCACCTTGATACCTGCAGCATTGTATACCTCGTAGCTATCGGCTGCGGTTGAGGTCTGAATGTTTTGAATGCCTGTTGCAGAACCATCTGTCAGATAGAAATGGAAGGTGCGGGTATAGGTGCTGATGTTGTCATCATCGCTTACCTTGATGGTATAATCTACGAGCGATTTGTCGCAATCTTCGTTGGCGGTGAAGATATATTCACTATCGCTTGTGCCCGTATTATTGCTTATCTTGCTCATCGCATCACCCTTAGCCTCGCATTCAAACTGAGGATTGTTGGTGTAGCCGGCAAAGTATTTCTTCATGTCGATGGTTACGCTTTCGCCCTGCTTGAGGGTGAAGTGAGGCTCGGCAAGCCAGTTGAGATATTCTTCGAGATTGGTGTAGCCATCTGCGTTTTCATCGGCATTTCCATCACTTACGCCTTTCACTTCTTCCCACCAGTCTGGCATTCCGTCCTGGTCGGTATCCCAGTTGGCTTCGCGCTTTGCCTCTGTGATGTTCAAGCCCTTGAAACCTTCGCATCCCTTATCTTCCTCGCTGTCGATAAGTCCCTTCTTGCCACTCTGGCTGCCTACTGTCGTGGTAGTTCCGGCTAACGTCTCGTTCACCATTCTGGTATCGTGGTTATCCAGGAAAGGCTGGTTGGCTCCCACATCGCAGAGCACATTCTTATAGGCTGCCTTGGCACTCTCGATGGCTGCCAGAGACTCGAAGAATGGCTTCGAAACGAATGGCTCCCAGTTTACGACCTGACCATTTGATGTTTCGTAAACATAGGTATCTTTGAGTTTATCTTCTGTCAGGGCTCCATTGCCTGCAGCCTGACGGATATTGCCATGAACGTATGCACTCTGTGTACCGCTTCCGGTGCCTTCAAGCTGAAGGCGGAACAGTTTCTTCTGGGTGGTAGCTGGTCCCATCTTATAATAGTTGTTCACGAAATTCACCTCGTGGCTGCCACCATCCGTAGCACGGCCACCCCAGTTGTAAACCACATTATTAAATACATCGTGATGACCATCGTAAGCTCCTACGCCATCCAGTCCGCCGCTCAAACTCCAGTTTCTTCCTTCGCAATGAGCCAGCAGGTTGTGGTGATAAGAACCTACCTTGAGTGTTGCCGACATTTCGCCGCCGCCGATGGTTGCTGCATATCCGTGGGCTGTACCCGCACTATAGTTAGGATGACCTGCCACATTGAGCGCTTCGGAAATCAGGGTGCGCTGAAGAGTAAGACTCTTGGCGTTGCGGCTTGAAAATGCCTCATCGATGGTCCAGGAGATAGAGCAATGGTCCATGATGGCATTGTCGTTGCCTGCCATTCCCATACCGTCGAGTCCGTTCACCTTATCTTCATCGCTGATAGTTCCGCCGTTGGTCTCCTTATGTCCCAGACGCATGCGGAGGAAACGTGTGATGCCTTCGCTTGCCATACCGAAAGGACAGCCGCGGAGCATGATACCGTTGCCTGGAGCTGTCTGTCCGGCGATGGTAACGTATTCGTCGCTGCAGGTGAGTCGTTTTTTCAGGTCGATGACGCCCGCCACATCAAAGACGATGGTGCGCGGTCCGGTAGCTTTCTTGATGCCGTAACGGAAGGAACCCTCTATCGGATTCTCATCATCGCCATTATCTTCGAGTGTGGTTACGTGATAAACGCTTCCGCCTCTGCCGCCCGTAGCATACTTACCATATCCTTCTGCACCAGGGAAGGCAAGATGACGTGGACGGAAGGTCCATACATCACCTTCGTATACCATGCCGGCAGCATCTTCCTCGTCGATTCGCCAGTAATAGGTGTTGAGGTTGGATGTCTGGTTGAACGTATATTTTGCCTCGGTAGTTGTAGCTACTTCTGTAAGACTGTTGGCATCTGTACCTATCAGGACATGGTGCTTGACGGCTTTTTCGGCTGAAGTCCAGGAGATGGTGAGCGATCCGTTATCGGCATCGGCATGATAATCTCTGTTCTCCGGATAAGGATCTGTGGCTGCCGTCTGTGGATTCGGACGGTCGAAGATAAGGGCGTTGATGGTGAGCGAGGTGGTATAATTGCCGCTCTTGTCATCGCTGGCACTCGGTGTGGTTACGTAAGAGATGACGACATCCTTTCCCTCTTCAGCTACAAAAGTTACGTACGACATGCCGCAGGCTGATGGAGTCAGGGCTCTGTTGGTCTGTGCGATGCCTTCCTGCTGCCTGGTGCCGTTGACGTATACATCGAGCTTCGGTGCATTGAAACCATCGTTGTTGTTATGGTAAGCCATCAGAGAGTGCTTGCCGGCGCTCAGTCCTTTGAGGGTGATGTTGAGGCGGACGGCACCTTCGGTTATCTGTGGGGTGTTACCGTCTTCGTAACCATAGATGGCAAAGCCGTCGGCGATGAGCTTGGAACTGCTGAGTCCGTTCTTGAACCAGCATGATTTCAGTCTTCTGCCTGCATAAGAGGCATCATTAGCCAGCGTGATGGTGATGGGATTTCCGTTAGCATCTTCTACTTCCTTCGATTCTGTTTCGCAGGTGTTTACTGCCCATGCTGTGTACTCGGGTTCATTGACCTGTGACTCGGAACGACCTGCCAGATTGAAGTCGATTCTCTGTGCCGATGTTGTCAGTGCTGAGACTAAAGCCATCGAGAATAATACTTGTCTTTTCATGTTTTACCTTAAGTTTGAAAGTTGTTTTATTTCGTTTTTATTGATTCTCCGGGATAAGATATTGTTTGGTGTATCATCTTTTGTGTTTCCACATCGCTATTGGGTAATAGCGATATGGAAAGTACGTTGCAGGGATGCCACCTGGTCTTTGTCGGTTGCCTTCACCTTGATGTCGATGAGGCAGTCGGCAGCCTTCTTGTTGAGGCTGATGGTGAGGATTCCCTTCTTATTGAGTTTCATCTTGCCTTCCTGTGGCTGGATGCTGCTCTCCAGGGTGAAGACTGGCTGCTGGTTGTAACCGGCGAAATATTGCTTCAGGTCGATAGTCAGCTTATTGCCTGCTGAGGTGATGAAATGTGGTTCTGCAAGCCAGTTGAGATAGCGCTCCAACTGGGTATATTCGCCATCGGTCAGCTCGTTGTTGTCGGCAGCTGACGGGTTGGTACCAGCCAGCTTCTCCCACCAGTCTGGCATTCCATCCTGGTCGGTATCCCAGTTGGCAGGGCGACGGTCTGTGAGTGCTTCAAACTCCTTCCAGGCATCGTTGCCGGCATCCAGGTTGTCATCTATCAGTCCCTTCTTGCCAGTCTTGGAACCTACATATTTATAGGTTCCGTTCAAGGTTTCTTCTACCATGCGCTGGTCGTGCTGGTCGATGCAAGGCTGGTTGGCTCCCACATCGCTCAATACGTTCTTGAAGGCAGCGCGGGCACTTTCTACCTTAGCATAGGATGGGAAGAATGGTTTGTCGGTAAATACCTTCCAGTTGACTACCTGTCCGTGAGAAGTTGTATATTTGTAGGTTTCGCCTTCCTTGTCGCTGACCAGTTCTCCATGCTTTCCTGCCACAGCTCCTGCATTCTGCTTAACATCGCCCACGTAGTTTTGGCGGATATTATCATGCATGTAGTAAGCCTGACTTCCCTGGCCGGTACCTTCCAGTTGGGCATTGAGGATATATTTCATGCTGGTGGCTGGTCCCATCTTGTAATAGTTGCCTACGAAGTTTACCTCGTGGGCTCCTCCATCACAGGCGCGGTTGCCCCAGTTGTATACTACATTATTAAAGAGGTCGAGCTTTCCGGCATAATATCCGGCTCCATCCAGTCCGCCACCCATACTCCAGTTTCTTCCTTCGTTGTTGGCAAGCAGGTTGTGGTGGAACGAGCCTACATTACCACCGATGGTTGCAGCATAACCATGCTTGGCGTTGACATAATTCTGATGACCAGCCTGGTTGAGCGCTTCGGAGATGAGGTTGTGCTGGAAAGAGATGTTCTTGCCGTTGCGGCTGGAGAAAGCCTCGTCGATGGTCCAGCCTACCGAACAGTGGTCGATGATGGTATTGTCGCAGCCTGCAGCACCCAGTCCGTCGAGGGTAATGGTCTTGCCGTTTTTATCGAGATATTTTCCCAGTCGGAGACGGATGAAGCGGAAGATGCCTTCTGATCCGAAACCGAAAGGATGCTCACGGAGAAGGATTCCCTTGCCAGGTGCAGTCTGTCCGGCTACCGTGATGAATGGGTCTGAACAAACCAGACGGTCTTTCAGGTCGATGATGCCGGCAACATCGAAGACGATGGTGCGAGGTCCCTTAACCTTTGTGATTCCGTATCGGAGAGAGCCTGGCTGCGGATTCTCAGGGTTATCTTCTAAAGAGGTAACGTGATAAACCGAACCGCCACGACCGCCGATGGCAAATCTTCCATATCCCTCGGCACCCGGGAAGGCGAGACGGCGTGGACGGAAGTTCCATACTTCGCCCTCTGAAATCTTGCCGTTGGCATCTACCTCGTCTACACGCCAGTAATAATCGTTGGCGCTGCTGAGACCGATGGCTTCGAAAGCGGCTTCTTCTGTGGTGGCAACCTTCTTCAACTGGTCGGCGCGCTGTCCTATATAAATAAGGTGTTGCTTGGCACTTTCGCCGGCTTGCCAGCGAAGAACAACCTTGCCTCCTTCTGCATTGACGTGAAGATCATCATCGGCAGGATAAGGGTTGAGAGCTGTGGCTTTCGGGTTGGCTTTGTCGAATACCAAACCATTGATGGTGAGTGTGTTGTTTGCGTTATCCACACCTTGCAGCTGATAGTGGATAACTACAGGCTGGTCGTCGGTTACATCAAATTCAATGTACGACTGGCCGCTCTGCGATGCCTTCATCTCTCTTACGGTCTGCTTAATATCCTGTGCAAGAATCTCCTGCATCATGCTCTTCTGCTGGATACGCTTCTTGCCTTTCTTAACGGTAGTTATCTGTTCCTTCTCTCTGGAAACCTGGATAGAAGGAATATTGCCGGTAAGTCCGTCTACGATGTTGTGATAGGCAAGGAGAGAGTGATGACCTGGTTTCAGACCTCGGATGGTGATGCGGAGCTGGGCATTATCGCCCTTCGATGGATATACTACGATACCATCGCTGGTGAGTCGGTCGCCCAACTGTATGCCCTGCTTAAACCAGTTGGATTTGATAATCTGGTCTTTTACGGGTGCGTCGAGCGTAATCTCCAGTCCACCCAGAGCAAACTGGTATGTATTGCCCTGCTTCACACCAACAGGAGTGAAATTGAGGGCAGTAACTTCAGCAGCCTTTCTGCTGGCTATGTTGAAGTCAACCTGCTGCGCCTGGCTTGAAAGCACCATCAGCGAAGCGGCAACTAAGGGGAAGCATCTTCTGTTCATCATTTTTCAATTTTATGTTTTTTGTTTTATGTTTCAATAAAATAATAGATAAGTAACTTTCGTTTATATTATATATATAGGTGTAAGACGTTCCTGCGGATGAAATGTCGCCACCTGTTCCCGAAAAAAATGCTCATGTTCATTGAGGACAAAAGCCGGCGAGAGGCGTCTTTAAGATATAATGAACAAACAATATTAAAACAATGCAAAGAAGTAAGAAGATTTTCGCTGCGATGGCTTTGACTATCTTGCCAGCAGCAACTTTCGCTCAGTATCCTACTATCACAAAGGAAGCTCAGGCGAAGATTGATTCTATGCAAGCTGCATGGACAGCCCATTCTGATTCTGCTTGGGCTGTGGCTTTCCCTATCGTAAAACAAGAGGCAATGGCAGGACGTCCTTATGTGCCATGGGCTTCCCGTCCATACGATTTGCGCCAGGCTAAGATTCCTGCATTCCCAGGTGCTGAGGGTGGCGGTATGTTTACCTTCGGTGGCCGTGGCGGCAAGGTGCTGACTGTGACCAATCTCAATGATGCTGGTCCTGGTTCTTTCCGTTGGGCTTGCGAACAGGGTGGCGCCCGCATCATCGTCTTCAATGTATCGGGAAATATTGTATTGAAGACTCCAATCATCGTCCGTGCTCCTTATATCACCATTGCCGGACAGACAGCTCCGGGTGAAGGCGTCATGATTTCTGGTGAATCTTTCCAGGTTGATACCCATGATGTCATCGTTCGCCACATGCGTTTCCGCCGTGGTAATACCCATGTATGGTATCGTGAGGATTCTTTCGGCGGTAATCCGGTAGGTAACATCATGATTGACCACTGCTCTTGCGAGTTTGGTCTGGATGAGAATATCTCTTTCTACCGCCACATGTTCGATTTGCACGATGGCAAGCCAAAGCGCAAGGTGCCTACGGTGAATGTAACCATCCAGAATACCATCTCTGCCAAGGCACTCGATACATGGAACCATGCCTTTGGTAGTACAATCGGTGGAGAGAATTCTACCTTCATGCGTAACCTCTGGGCGGATAATACAGGCCGTAATCCATCTATCGGATGGGGTGGTGTGTTCAACTTTGTGAACAACATCGTTTACAACTGGGTACATCGTACAGCAGATGGTGGTGAGTTCTCAACCATGAGCAACTTCATCAACAACTATTATAAGCCAGGACCTCTTACTCCGAAGGGTGCCATCAGCTACCGTATCGTGAAGAGCGAAAGCCGAAGCAACAAACTCTTCCCTTGGGCTCAGTATGGTCGTATTTATGCAGAAGGAAATATCGTAGAAGGCAACGAGGCTGTAACCAAGGATAACTGGAACGGCGGTATTCAGATTGCCGATAAGGATCTTCCAAATGGAATACCTGCAGATGTTAAGGCGCTGATGCGTTCTAACGAACCATTCGTCATGCCACACATGACCATTATTCCTAAGGACCAGACTTTTGATAAGGTGCTTGAGAGTGTGGGTGCAACTATTCCTTCCCGCGACATCGTGGACCAGCGCATCGTAGAAGAGGTTCGTACCGGTCAGGCTTACTATGTAAAGAAACTGCCTAAGAAGAATCCATATGGTGACTTCTGGGGATTGGCTGACAAGTCGAAGGCTGAAGATGGCAGCTTCAAGTATCGCCGTCTGGACAAGGATTCCTATAAGTTGGGTATCATCACAGATATCTGCCAGGTTGGTGGATTCCCTAAATATAAGAAGGTGAAGCCATACGTAGATACAGATGGCGACGGTATGCCTGATGAGTGGGAGATTGCCAACGGCTTGAATCCTAACGATCCTAGCGATGCCAACAAGGATTGCACGGGTGACGGATATACCAATATCGAGAAGTATATCAACGGTATCAGCACCAAGGAAAAGGTGGATTGGACTGACATGAAGAACAACCACGATACTTTGGCAGAGAAGGGAAAACTCCTGTAAAACAGAAATGAATGCCCGGAGTTGTTTCTCCGGACTCATTTCTTAATGCATGACATGAATATGAAAAAACTTTTGAGAAATAAGTTGTTAGGCGCAGCCTGTCTGCTCTTGCTTCCTTTGGGAGCAGGAGCACAGGTACAGCTCGACAGCGTGGGGCGTGATGCCAAGTATGTGAACAACATCATCGCCCGTTCGCAGAAAATCGTGGATGCGCTGCAACTGACTGATAAAAGCAGCAAGCAGAATGTGCTCCACATCATCTGTAACCGTTATTTCCTGCTGAACGATATCTATGAGAAGTTCGGCAAGAATAAGGCTGAGCGTGATGCGGAACTCTATAAGCACCATTTTGAATTTGCTGCCAATCTGGAAAACTATCTCTCAGAGAAGCAGGTAGAGCAGGTGAAGGATGGTATGACCTTCGGGGTCGTTCCGAAGACCTATCAGGCTCATCTGGAGATGATTCCTTCTCTGAAAGAAAACGAGAAACTCCAAATTCTCAATTGGTTGAAAGAAGCTCGCGAGTTTGCCATTGATGCCGAAAATTCCAAGGCTAAACATGGCTGGTTCGGAAAATACAAAGGACGCATCAATAACTGGCTCACCAAACGGGGCTACGACCTGAAGGCAGAGCGCGAGGGTTGGTATAAGCGTATTGAAGCGGCAAAGAAAAAATAAACAGTTTCCGTAAGGTTATAAAAACTCTGATGAAACAAGAGGTATGAAAAGATTATTTTCTATATGGATATTTACGTTAGTAGGGGTTGTGCAAATCTTTGCGCAACCCTTCGCGTTTGATTTTAGCTACGTGGGCTACCAGCAGAGCGAAAAGGAGATTCCGGATGCGGACGTTGTGGTCTTCGTGAAATGGAAAGAAGGCGACCAGAGCGCTCGCATACAGAAAGCCATCGACTTTGTTTCTGCCCGCAAAATGGATAAGAAGACGGGACTACGAGGGGCTGTCTTGCTCGATAAGGGTGTATTCGAACTCTCACAGCCACTTCGCATCCAGACTTCGGGCGTGGTGCTGAGAGGTACTGATCGCAACCAGACGGTGCTATATAAAAAAGGTGTAGACCGTGGGGCGGTGGTGTATCTGGAAAGCGAAAAGCAGATGCAGACATTGGGCGAACCCATGAAACTGTCTGCTCCCTGGAAGTTGGGAGAGCGGAAGGTGACGCTGCCTGCCGGCTGCAAGATGGGCGATGAGATCCTGATTGTCCGACCTTCTACCAAGGAATGGATTCAGAAGATGGGCTGTGCTGACTTCGGTGCAGGCAAGGACCTGGGCTATTGGGGCTGGCATCCGGGAGAAATCGATGTGCGCTGGACCCGTAGTGTGGTTTCTGATGGAAAGGGAGGATTGCAGTTGGATGCTCCTTTATCCATGTCGCTCGGTCAGGATGATGCGGAATGCTTTGTTCAGCGCATCGCCGGTAATGACTGGCGCTTGAAGAATGTGGGTGTAGAAAATCTCACGATAGATTCTGAATATGATACTGCCAATCCGAAGGATGAAAACCATGCCTGGGAGGGTGTATATATTAATAAGGTGAAAGACGGTTGGGTAAGAATGGTGAATTTCCGCCATCTGGCTGGTTCGGCTGTCGTAACCCAGCGTGATGCTTCCCGTATCACGGTAGAGGATTGCATCTCTCAGGCTCCTGTCTCAGAAATCGGTGGCTACCGTCGTCGCACCTTCCTCTGTATGGGCGAACAATGTCTGTTCCAGCGTTGCTATTCTGAACAGGGCATGCACGATTTTGCTGCTGGTCTCTGTGCGGCGGGTCCTAATGCCTTCGTACAATGCGATGGTTATGAATCGCTGGGTTATAGTGGTGCTGTGGGACCTTGGTGTACAGGATTGCTCTTCGATAATGTGAATATCGATGGCAACGACATCAAGTTTTGCAATCTCGGTCTCGAAGGCTACGGCATCGGATGGAATACAGCCAACAGCCTTGCTTACCAATGTACGGCTGCCGGAATCTTTGCCGACAGCATTCCTGATGGCAGCAACAACCATGTGTTTGCCTGTTGGGCGCAGTTTAACGGCTCTGGCGATTTCCAGCAATGTAACAATCATGCCAAACCATGGAGCCGCTTTGCATCTCTTCTGGAGAAACGCCTGGGTAGGGATGTCTCTGCCCAATGTCGTGTGCTGGAGAGAGAACGCAACAATGTGAGCAACAATCCTACCTATGATGTGGCACAGAAGATGGTAGAAGAGGCGCGCAAACCTCGCATCACCATGCAGATGTGGATAGCAGACAGCGCCCGGTTCATGGCTTCTGTTTCTCCTGTCAAGGCTATGGATGTGGATAAAATCAAGGAACGTTCTAAGAAAAAGGCGGATCTTGCCCATGCCGGGAAGCCTGTCTTCGCGATAAAGGAGGGAAAGATTATGGTGGCTGATACGCTGTTGAAGGGTGCAAGAATGAATACCCCTTGGTGGAACGGACGTGTTCGTTACTCGGCTTTCCCTAAGATTGCCGATGCCGTGACCCGTTTTGTGCCGGGAATGGAGGGACAGGGCACTACCACCCGTGTGGATAGTGTGGTGGCTCATCTTCGTGATAAGCATGTGGTGCTCTTCAATCAGAACTACGGCTTGTGGTATGACCGCCGCCGTGATGACCATGAACGTGTGCGCCGCCGTGATGGAGATGTCTGGGCTCCGTTCTATGAACAGCCTTTTGCCAGAAGCGGACAGGGCAAGGCTTGGGACGGACTGAGTAAGTATGACCTTACAAAGTTGAATCCGTGGTACATCAGCCGCATTAAGGAAATGGCAGAAAAGGGAGCCAAGAATGGTTTGCTGGTTATCAACCAGCACTATTTCCAGCATAATATCCTGGAGGCAGGTGCCCATTGGGTAGATTGTCCATGGCGCCCGGTCAACAATATCAATGGTACGGTGTTCCCTGAACCTGTTCCTTTTGCAGGTGATAAGCGTGTATGGATGGCTGAATACTTCTATAATATAGATAATCCGGTGATGCGCCAGCTGCATAAGCAGTATATCATGAAGATGCTGGATGCCTTTGCTGATGAGCCGAACGTGATTCAGTCGATTGGCGAGGAATATACGGGCCCTTATCATTTTACGACGTTCTGGTTGCAGACCGTTGCCGAATGGGAGGCTAAGACGGGCAAGCATGTCTGGGTGGCTTTGTCGTGCAACAAGGATGTGCAGGATGCCATCCTCCAGGATCCGGAGTTGAGAAAGGTGGTTGACATCATTCATATTGAACAGTGGTATTATACCCAGAAGGGACTTTATGCTCCTGAAGGAGGCAAGAATCTGGCACCTCGCCAGTATCAGCGTCGTCTTCGTCCGGGCAAGGTTACCTATGATGATGTCTTCAAGAGTGTAAGCGAGTATCGTCAGGCTTATCCTGAGAAGGCTGTCATTTACAGTGGGGCTTCGGCACCCGAGAATGGCAAGGCGGTGATGGATGCCGGCGGCTCCTGTCCGAATGTGAAGTAATATGTAAGATGTAATAAAAATAGAGAAGATGAAAAGAATGATGATAACAGAATCTGTAAGAAATCTTTTATTGGATTCCGACTTTCTGGAGTCGGTATTCGGTTCTCCTATCGTAGAACCGGATGCCAACTTTGGGAGGTCGGCATCTTCTCGAAAGCTTGAGAAAATGTATCTTCCTGCCGAAATAGAGCAGGCAAAATATGTTCTTCTTCATCTTGACGAGATTTCGGGCTTGTTGTCTGAAACTGACATAGAAGAACTGAAAAATCGCATAAAAAGCCATTTGTACCCTTAAAATGGGAGGAAAAATACACTGAATACCAATTTTTCCCATTCATTTACCTGATTTTTCCTTAGAGTTTGCCGTATTTAGGCTACTTTTGCACCATCAACAAACAAAAGTACACCTAAGATGAAAACAAACTACAATAACATCAGAGAAAGAGAGGAAGCAGCACAGACGTTGCTCGCTGCCTATCGCCAAGGCGACCAGAACGCTTTCATGTCTTTATATGATATGTACGCGGAAATGTTGCTCAATTATGGTCTGTGTATTACATCAGACAAAGAACTTGTAAAAGATTGTGTACAAGATGTGTTTATCAAACTCATCTCTAAAAGCCAGGATTTACAAGTTACAAAGGTAACCTCTTACCTGCTCATTTCTCTCCGCAACAGATTGCTGGATGAGTTTCGCCGCAAGAACTATATGACGGAGACTGCGGTGGAGGATATCCGTATCTCGACAACTGTAGAAGATGTGGAAAACTCTTATATCCTTGATGAAAGTTCGCTCAATAATGTTCGTAAGGTACAGATCCTGATGGATGAGCTGACACCACGCCAGCGCCAGGTGTTTACCTTATATTATATAGAGCAGCGCAAATATGAGGACATCTGCGACATTATGCAGATGAACTATCATAGTGTACGCAACCTGGTACATCGTGGCATGTTGAAGTTACGTGCAGCCGTAGCAGTATAAACTCTTCTGAAGGAGAAAGGAGTTTGAGAGATGTTATTGGTAGACCCAAAATAGAGATTTGCACTTTAGGTTAATGATAATTTAAAATAGGTTTATTATAGTTATAAAAAAGGCAGGGGACTCCGTGAGGAATCTCCTGCTTGTCTTTTTATGCCTTGTTGTTTCGCTTTACCCCAGCAAAGCTTCAGCTATCTTGATGTCGAATGGGGTAGTAATCTTGATGTTCTCACGATTACCCTCAACCATTGCAACCTGGCAGCCGAGACTTTCTACCACCGAAGCATCATCGGTGAACTGTTCCTTGTATTCCTGGTTGAAAGCCTGCTTTGCCAGACCGATGTCGAAGGTCTGGGGAGTCTGCACAACGCGGTAATCGCTGCGTAACACATTCTTTCCGCCTCCGTGCTGGTCAATATAGCGCAAGGTGTCGGTTACGGCATATACAGGGATGGCTGCATATTCTTCGCGAGCCGTCTCGAAACATTCTTCGATGACTTCCTTAGATACGAATGGGCGCACACCATCGTGAATGCCCACTACGCCATCTTCATCATCAGGAATGAGTGCCAGTCCGTTTTTGGATGACTGGAAACGGGTATCGCCACCATTGGCTATCTGGTGTTTGATATCGAAATGGTGCTCCTCGCAGAGCTGGTGCCAGTATGCCTGCTGACTCTCCGGCAGAACCAGGATGATGTTCAATGAAGGGTCGTATTCATGAAAACGCTCTATGGTGCGCATCAGGATAGGCTTGCCCGCTACCGGCAAGAACTGTTTGGGAATCTCACTTCCCATGCGGAGGCCCTTGCCTCCGGCTACTATGATTACGTAATCCACGATGTTACTAATTAATAGTTTATAATTTATAGTTTATAGGGCTTACTTGCTCTGCATGAGATGATCATACATCATGCCATCCTGCAGGGCAGCCACAGTTTCCTTGCTTACGAAGTAACTCAGTATCTTATAAGCGTATGGGAGGGTTGCGGCAGGACCTTCGCCCGTAATCACGTTGCCGTCTTCCTGGAAGAGGGTGGCGGTATATTCGGTGTTCTCGCCGAAATACTGCTCGAAACCAGGATAACAGGTAGCCTTCTTTCCTTCGAGAATGCCTGTGCTTGCCAGAACCATTGGGGCTGCGCAGATGGCACCGATTCGCTTGCCAGCCTTGTGCTGGGCAATGAGCGCCTGGCGTACACCTTCGTGCTCATTGAGGTTTGTGCTGCCTGGCATTCCGCCCGGAATCATCAGCATGTCAGCATCTTCAAAGCTGGTAATATCCTCAAACTTCAGGTCAGCCTTGATGGTTACACCATGCGATGTTTCTACCCATTCTGTACCCGTTACACTTACTGTCTTGATGTCTACACCACCTCTGCGGAGGATGTCAACCGGAGCCAATCCTTCGATTTCCTCGAAGCCATTGGCAAGAAATTCATATACCTTAGCCATAATTTATTTATTTTTTGTCTTGTTATTCAAATAATATGATTACCTTTGCAAAAGTAAGAATAATTATTGAAATAACAAAATAAATGGCACAGCAACATTTAAAATTCGCAATATTTGGTAATGAATACCAGGCTAAGAAGTCGGCTTCGATAGAGAAAATCCTTCTTTATCTTGAAAAGAAGGAGGCTGAAGTTTATGTGGAGAATGCTTATTATGAGTTTCTTACCCGCGACCAGCATCTCAATGTGAAGGCGGCTGGGGTGTTCGAGGATTATAACTTTGATGTGGATTATGTCATCTCTATGGGTGGTGACGGTACTTTCCTGAAGGCGGCGAGCCGGGTGGGAGCCAAGGGTACACCTATCATCGGTGTGAATATGGGCCGGTTGGGCTTCCTTGCTGATGTGCTGCCAAGCGAGATAGAGTCGGCGCTGGACAGTCTTTATGCAGGTGAATGCCTGATAGAGGAGCATGCGGTGATTCAGGTGGAGGCAGAAGGTGGCATACTTGCCGGCAATCCGTTCGCCCTCAACGATATTGCCGTACTGAAGCGTGATGATGCTTCGATGATTTCCATCCGTACGCAGGTAGATGGCGAATTCCTCGTCACTTATCAGGCGGATGGTCTGATTGTTACTACGCCAACAGGTTCTACGGCATACAATCTCTCGAATGGCGGACCTATCATCATTCCGCAGAGTGGCAGCATCTGTCTTACTCCGGTGGCTCCTCACAGTCTGAACATCCGTCCTATCGTCATCAACGATACGGCTGTCATCACGCTCGATATCGAGAGTCGCAGCCACAACTATCTGGTAGCCATCGATGGTCGTAGTGAGCGTATGACGGAGGAAACTCGCCTTATTATCCGCAAGGCTCCTCATAGCATCAAGATTGTGAAGCAGCGCAACCAGCGTTATTTCTCTACCTTGAGAGAAAAACTGATGTGGGGTGCTGACCAGCGCGAAAGATAAGTAGAATAAGAAAAGAGGTATATCCCGAAGATGAATCTTGGGTATACCTCTTTTTTCTTACCTAAAACAACTAACTAGTAACCTTGTATGTACTAAAACTACCTTTAAAACAAACCTAAACCTAAAAACATAAAATCTTAAAACTGTTCTCTATTTTCGTATTCTTATCTGATAATCACTTTCTTTCCCTGATGGATATAAACACCATTCTTTGCAGGCTTCTTACCCATTTTCATACCGCTAAGTGTATACCATGCATTGTCTGTTGTGGTATTGCTTATGGTTGGGGTTCCCGTGATGCCTGTTGGTGCCCAGATGGCGGTAACATCCTTGCAGGTGTATTTGCCATTACTCTGTGTAGTGGTAATCTCATAATACTTGGTGCTGTTGCCGGCATTCAAGTCTACGGTCTGCTTCTTGCCTGTTCCATTTCCCTGATTGAAGATGATGTTTACGATAGCATCCTTGCTTTTGATCTTGAAGTCCATATAGTACCACTTCTTTCCATTCAAAGTCTTGGTTGCTGTTACAGCAGTACCTGGCCAGGCTTTTGTAATGGTTTCGCTGGAATTCCATGCGTAGAAATACATGGCTGCCCCCCAGTTGGTTACCTGGTCAGCATTGGCATATACAGTGATGGTATATGGCTCGAATGCCTTGATGGTATAATTGTAGGTACGGATACCTGTTACGGTTCCGTTGCTGAGCAAGCCAACCTTCAAGGTGCAGGTCTCATCTATGTTGATGGTGTTACCTGTAGCCACCTGCTTGCTTTTGGCTGTAGGGTCTGTGCCGTCAGTAGTGTATACCAGTTTGGCATTGCTGTTCTGGCTCACAGCCGTAAGCTTAGCCTTGAATCCTGCCTCGTATTCGCCTGATGGTATATTGCACCATGCGGTTTCTGCTGATTTAGAAAGATAATAACGGTAGTGGTATCCTTCGAGAATCTGTGTATAGTCGGCACCTGGAGTATATGCCTTGGTGTTGTTTCCTACAACCACGATGAGCTTAGCCTTATCGCCGGTAGTTTCATTGGCGAAGCAATTGGTTTGCGCCATCTTGTTGGTATAATTGCTCATGTTGGTGATGCCTGCAAGTTTGCGGGCTTCAATCATGCTCTTGATTTCTTTTTTGTATGCTCTCCAGTGTGGCTGGAACACGCAAGGAGTTCCCGGCATGGCGAGCATATAGGCATTGGCTGCAAGCGTATCTCGCTTAAGAGGATCCAGCTGCTCATCTGCAGAACGGTATTGCATGTCGTGATTCTCTACGAATGTGATGGCATACTGACGGTATGTTGGGTCATGCATCAGATTATTATCGCTCTTCAGCTTCGACCAGTTTTGCGCTGAAACAATCTTATTGTCTTTTACGCCTACTGCGTCACGAACATTATAACGGAACTGGAAGTCGAAGGCTGCACTCTTCTTGTTAGTCTTGTTTATCCAGTTGATGATAGATGGGTTTCCGTCCCAATATTCACCTACAGAGAATTCTACACCGGTAGCATCATTGTAGTCACCCACGTGGATACCGCTGAAACCCTTTACCATGTCGTAGCGGAAACCGGTATATCCTATATCATCCTTCAGGAATTTCAGATATGCCTTGATAATCTTCTGTACGTTCTCGCTCTTATGGTCAATATCACGGCATCCTCCAAAGTCGGTTCCCTCATCATAGTTATTGCTGAGGCTAACCCCGTCTTTTTTTGCCTGTGTTGCTGTACTTCCACCATCATCATTCTTGCAGATATCGGTAGACAACATCTGGTAGGTCACTCCATTGTATGTCTCTGCAGGGAAGGTGAACCAGCCGTCTGTATTGCGATGGTTGACCACAACATCAGCTATTGCGCCTATGCCGTTGGCTTTGAACTTGGCAATCAGACTTCTGAGTTCAGCCTCAGTTCCGAATGAGGAGTTCTGGTTGAAATAATAATATGGCTTATAGCCCATCACCTGTGTGGTTTCGATGCATTTACCGCTTTGTGGAAGCCATACCAGGTCGATGAATCCTTTCATATCATCGGCTTGCTTCTCTAAAACATTCCATTGGGAGTAGTCGTAAGAATCCCATGAGAATCCTTGCAGCATGACGCCACTATAGTTAGCAGGCCAACCTTGTGCCAGCATGTTCATGCTTGCCAGTAAGGCGATGAGTGTAAAGTATATCTTCTTCATAATTATCATTGTATTTTGTGATTATTATTTTATGTTTAATTGCAAGTTGTATTGTTATACGTTGGCAAAGTTACGATTTATTTCATTAGCTTGTTCAAAAATTGATGCAAATCAAGCGAATAAATTGTGCAAACGTTTGCATTCCGGTGCGCTTTTCTTCTATTATATAATAAGGTATATGTAGCTTTAGGAGATAATTATTATTAAAAAACTAGAAAACATTTGGCGATCTCGTTTTTTATTGCGTAATTTGCGTTGCGTAAAAAGCGCAATGAACGTTTGTGTAATGAATGATAACAAGATATGGCAAGATTGAACAATCCTTTTGTGGTATATGGCTATAAGGGCGCAGAGTATTTCTGCGACCGCCAGAAAGAGACGGAGAAAATGATTTCTTCGCTGCATAATGAACGTAACATCACGTTGGTTGCCCCACGCCGTATGGGTAAGACGGGATTAATTCATCATGTATTCCATCAGATGGAGGAGCAATACGCGGAAGTGAAGTGTTTCTATCTCGACATCTTTGCCACCAAGAATCTGGAACAGATGGTGCAACTGATGGCTTCTGAAATCATCGGAAAGCTGGATACTGTTTCCCAATCAGCCCTTCGGAAGGTACAGGAATTCTTCAGCAGCTGGCGTCCTACTCTGACAATAGATGAATTGACAGGCATTCCTTCTTATTCTTTAGACTTGAAACCGAGTGAAGGGAAGGAGAGTTTGAAACGAATCTTTGAGTATTTGAAGCAATCGGGAAAGCGATGCTACATTGCCATTGATGAGTTTCAGCAGATATTAAGTTATCCGGAGGATGGGGTAGAGGCGATGATCCGTTCTTATATCCAGTTCTTGCCGAATGTATATTTCGTGTTTTCGGGCAGTCAGCAGCACATGATGCAGGAGATGTTTCTGTCGGCAAACCGTCCTTTCTTCCAGAGTTCGCTGGTGTTGTCTTTGCCTTGCATCGGGGAGCAGGTGTATCGGGAGTTTGCCAATCGCCTGTTGGCATCTCAGCACAGGTCGATAGATGAATCTACCTTTTCTTATATTTATCAGCAGTCTGATCGTGTAACCTGGTATGTGCAGTCGATATTGCATGGCATCTACGAGCATGCTTCTTCCGAGATTACGAAGTCTCTGGTAGATGAGGTGATTCTGGAGCTGATTGAGGAGCAGGCGATGACTTATCAGAACTATTGTGCCTGGCTAACCGAGAACCAGCAGATGCTTTTGGGGGCGATAGCTCGTGAGCATTTGGTATCTTCGCCGTTGAGCCAGCAGTTTATCAGCACCCACCATCTTCCAGCTACGAGCAGCGTGAAAACGGCATTAAAGGCATTGGTAGATAAGCAGCTGGTAAGTAAGACTCCGACTGGCTATCTGGTTAGTGACCGCTTCTTTGCGAAATGGCTGGTGAGAGGAGGAATCATAGCCAACTGAGGAAATGAAAATTACGTCCCGATGCTTGGCTATGGTGAGATGGATGATAACAATGCCGCAACTTATACGATGCAAGGAATCAATTATAACGATGCAAGGAAGCCTTTCTTGCGATTGCGTGACATTTGTCATGCGTTTATACGACACTTGTCGTACGGCCGGATGACAAATGTCGTATAATCACATGACATATATCAAAGTATAAATAAACCTAATATTTTACACCAAAAGATACAAGTTATCACATTATTATATATATATGCATCATCTTTCATAGAAGACAAAGAATGCGAATTCAACAAGCAAGTGCAAAAATCCATCCCATTGTCTGTTAAAGAATATGATCATAAAAATCTTGAAAACGTGCAGAAGGCTTAATACGATTTGCATAACGTAAAGGCATACAAAAAAGGCGGCTCCCGATATGTTCGAGAACCGCCTGGTAATATATATATCACGCATATTCTTGATGTCCTCGTCATACAGCTCTAGTTCCTCTCGGGAGAGCTTGCGGAGGTCGCCTATCTCTGCCAACTTGCGGAAGACTGGATACTTCTCGCTGAATGGCATCTGTTCAAACATGTTCATATTCTTCACTATATAAATCCAACAATCAAATATATCCATACACTCTGCCTCCGTGTGCTTGTCGAACAGTGGCTGTTAGATTAATTATAATACAATGTTTGTAATAGAGTATTTCATTCTAAGCACTGTTTGATTAAGTCGTGAGCATCTTTTGCATGATATACTCTGCCTACTTTAACATCTTCTAGGGCTTCTTTCTCATTTTATTACCCTCTATTTATTCTTTCCACCAACTCATTAGGTGTAAGTATTTCCATTTTAGAGAAACCAAACCATTTTTTGCCCAGATCCTTGATAGAAGCACCTATATGATAAACGTCATCATCTATGCAAAGAAAGCGGTCATGTGATAAACGGAATGTTTCTACAGCTATTGGTGCATATTGAGCGTTATGGCGGTCAATGTCAAGTTGGAAATGACGACTTATCTGCTGAGTATAGATGACAGCAGTCACTTCAGGTTCTCTTTTGTCTAGTAATGTAAGTACAGTTTCATCCACATAGTTGTCGATAAGAATAATGCGCTTTTTTGCGCTCTTAATCAAATCGGAAACGAAAGTATAGGCATCATAAATTTGTCCATTATAGAATACTCCCTGCTTCGGCTTCGCATTGCCCTCGTCCAATCTGCGGAACACTTCGTCAATACGCTTATTGGTTGCCTCAATGTGCTTATCGGTATCTTGTTGATGTTGCAGAATTTCCAACTGGTGATACTCCATTGTTTCTAAACGACTAAAAACAGAAGCATTATTTACCATGAAGTGACGCATGGAAACAAATGCTCGCATAATCTGAATGTTTACCTCTATGGCTGTTTTCGAACGAAGGACACTACTAAGCATTGCCACGCCTTGTTCTGTAAAGGCATAAGTTGAGTATCGGTTACCGCCTCTGCCGTTTGAGGTCACAATTTGTGACCTCAAACATTCTTCTTTACTCAATTCAAAACGAAAATCGTTGGGAAATCGCTCTATGTTACGCTTAACGGTTTGATTAAGGACTTTTGTCTCTACACCATATAAGGTGGCTAAATCTTTATCAAGCATAACCTGTTGTCCTCTAATTACTTTTATTAGAGGTTCTATGTTTGTTGCAAGTTTATGGTCATCATATTTTGTGACATCCATTTTGAACTGGTCACAATTGTGACCAGTTCGTCTTTGTCTTGATGTTCTATGTTTTTTGCCATCTGCTTACGCTTTATAAGGTCGTGGACGCAATATTGCTATTCGTTGGCAAAGATACGATTTTTCCTCGTAACTTCCAAGGTTTTAGGGAAAAAATACTTGAAAAGGGGGAGGAGATAATAAGTTTACTGATGTAATTGCGCAATCATGATTGCGCAATTACAGAATGTTTGAGTTTATTGAACCAGTGGAAAATTTCCACCAGTTCATCCTTTATTTGAGTTTCTAAAAGTAAAGCCCAGTTCAGGCTTGTTCCTTCATTTTCTGGATTTCCTCCAGTGGAAGTTCGGTGGCAGTTGATACTTGCTCTTCAGAAAGGCCCATTGACAAAAGGCGGCGAGCTGTGGCTAGCTTTTCTTTTTCCATACCTTCAGCACGACCTTTCGCCATACCTATTTCCATCCCTTTCTTTTCATCAAACTTTCTGGTGGCATATATATCACGCATATTCTTGATGTCCTCGTCATAAAGCTCAAGTTCCTCTCGGGAGAGCTTGCGGAGGTCGCCTATCTCTGCCAACTTGCGGAAGACTGGATACTTCTCGCTGAATGGCATCTGTTCAAACATGTTCATATTCTTCATTATATAAATCCAACAATCAAATATATCCATACACTCTGCCTCCGTATGCTTGTCGAACAAGGGCAGTTGGAGGTACACAATACGCATCCTGTCGGACACTAGCTGGCGTGTCTGCAAATCGGTAAGCACCAAGTCGGTGCGAAACTTCTTTAATATCGGACTCGACGACACGAAATCCATGAAACATACCGTATAGACTGGAGCCAAGTGATAGTCCCAGATTCCACGAACGCCTTGCTGCACAATGGCACGTGCCGTGTAATACAATGCCCTGTCGGCAAAGTATTCCTGTTCTTTCTTCTGCATCTCGACGATGATATGCTTGTCCTCGTTTGTGATGCAATAGACATCGAAGACCACACCACGGTCATCGGGGCGCAAGCCAAGTTTTTCGGTCTTGGCAAACGTCACGTCCTTGATTACCAACTCGTCTTCAAACAATCCGTTGAGGAATGTTATCAGGCATTCTTTAGTGTCTTCGCTTCCAAAGATTCGCTTGAAAGCCCAATCGACACGTGGGTCTATAAATCTTGCCATCTGCTTACGCTTTATAAGGTCGTGGACGCAATATTGCTATTCGTTGGCAAAGATACGACTTTTCCTCGTAACTTCCAAGATTTTAGGGAAAAATGTTGAGAGGGTGATAAAGAAATTAGCTCTATGTATTCAGCATAACACAGCCCAAAAGGCATCTCCACCTCTGTTCTGGATAATAGATCTTGTGCAAGACGTTATCATATTATCAAATAAGGTTACTATAGCTTTGCAGCCATCAACATATATCTTGAATGTTTGCTGTGACTAAATCCTCGTTTTCCTCATCTTTTATATTTGGATTGTCCTAAAAATCAAAGAAAATCATGTGATTTTAAAAAAAAGAACCATTAAGAGCTTATGATTTTCGATATTTTTTTGTATCTTTGCCCTCAAAAGCAACAATTTGCACAAATAAGTGCGGAAAAGTGTGTTAGTATCACGCAAAACTGCACTAAATAATGTAATTTATGAGAATCAGTAGAGACATAATCAGTACATTTAAGGAGTGGAAAGACGCTCCAATGAGAAAGCCTATTCTTTTGCAAGGAGCAAGACAAATAGGTAAGACATGGGCAATGGAAACTTTTGGCAAGGAGAGTTTTGAATACTGCGCTAAGTTTGATTTTGATAGGCAAGAAGAACTGAAGTCTGTATTTCAAAACACCAAAATGCCAGAAAGAATCATCAAGGAATTAGCGCTTTTTTGTGATGTACCCATCATTGCGGGAAAAACTTTGATAATCTTTGATGAAATCCAAGAATGCGAGGAAGCACTTAATTGTTTGAAATATTTTTGTGAGGATGCGCCTGAGTATCATATCATGGCAGCAGGTTCTCTCTTGGGGGTTGCTGTCAAAAAGCGAAGGATGACAGTTCCTGTAGGTAAAGTAAGAGTTGTACGCATGTATCCTCTTTCTTTTAAGGAGTTTTTGCGTGCAAGCGATATCCATACCTATGAATATATTGAACAACTAACTGCCATAGAGAAACTTCCGGAGATTATCCTAAACAAATTAAAATTGGAGTATCGAAGATATTTAGTGTGTGGCGGTATGCCTGATGCTGCATGTGCAATGTTGGAAAATCAAGGTATGGAAAATGTTGATGCCATCTTGCAGGATATTTTGGATTTGTACGAACTTGATTTCGCCAAATATGCAGAGCCACGTGAAATACCACGAATTCATGCCATTTGGCATTCTTTACCATCTCAACTGGCAAAGGAAAATAGAAAGTTTGTTTATAAGGTAGTTAAGCCTGGGGCAAGAGCTAAAGACTATGAGGATGCTCTGCTTTGGTTGGAAGATGCAGGTATGATTTATCGTATCAACAACATAACAAGACCTCTCTTCCCTCTGTCTGCATACGAAGATTTGAGCGCATTCAAACTTTATGCTTGCGATTGTGGCCTCTTACGCCGTCTTGCCAAGTTGCCGAGTAGTATTATTGTTAGTCCAACGGCTAATTATACTGAGTTTAAAGGGGCAATGGCAGAAAATGCTATTTTACAATCTCTCATGCCTATACTTCGAAGGGAAGTCCCCTTTTATTGGTCACCTGACAGTAGGGCGGAGATTGAATTTGTTATACAATGGAACGATGAGATTATTCCGATAGAAGTAAAGGCGGAGAATTGTGTGAGTGGAAGAAGTTTGTCTGTCTATAAGGAAAAATATGCTCCTAAGCATCGTATCCGGTTCTCTTTCCTTAATCTACAATACAATTGTGGAATGTTGAGTTGTCCTTCACCGATGGCAGATTGGCTACCATCCTTGTTGGAGCGATGTTAAGTCTTATCATAACTTCCAAAGTTTTAGGGAAAAATGTAGGGATGGGGATAACGAAAAATAGGCGACTCTCGGAATTACCTTGTTCGGACTTGGTGTAGATGCCAGCAACATTTCATTTGGTGCTATCTACAAGTTCTAATCTTAGGGTGCTCATTTACTCATAAGCAAAAATATCAGGGGCGCAGGCGATTCCTTTCATGGAAGCAGTTTGCGCCCCATTTTTTTGTTCAGCAAGCGAACACGCTTTTACTCTTCACTCTTCACCTTTCCTTCGCCCCCCTGTGTTTATCGGCATTCCGAGGGGTGAAGAGTTCTTGGGCACTCTTCACCCACTCTTCACCACTCTTCACCGATTCCAAAGACCAACAGGCGTAAATTGCAGCGCAAAACCGCTAGGCATCCCTGAGGAGGGTGCGTCATAAGTCTGGATAACAGCTGGGTGCATAACAGTTGGCCACCGCATGCACATCACCTGTTGTGCGACCGAAGATACTGACTGTCTCAACAACATATCCTATCTCTTTCAACAACAAGAAGAGGGTGAATCATAAACTTATGACACATCCTCCGCTGAACCAGCCAGGGTGAAGAGTGGTGAAGAGTGGGTGAAGAGTGCCCAAGAACTCTTCACCCCTTGGAATGCCGATAAACACTTGGGATTCCGAAGGAAAGGTGAAGAGTGAAGAGTTTTTTCTTATTCCTTACTTACAACAATTATACAGGCATTTACGCTAGCTGTTCCAGTAGAACAGCCTACTGGCAACCGTACGGCTAGTTAGCTGTTCTTCATTCGCCTGTACACTATTTCCGGTTAACAGCAAACTTATTCCTCGGCAGAATACTCTTCCACAACTAGGCAATAAACGCTAAATCCTGATAAAATTATTTCTTGAGATATTTCAAAAAGTCATCAATACCTACTATTTCCACTTTTGGGAAAGGAATGTTTTCTAACTCTTTGAAATGTTTATCTGCGAAGACTTCGTTCATAGCAGCTTGTATCTTACCTTCTGTTGCTTTGTCTGGTAAAATGCCCTGCTCCTTTGCATCCTCATTCACCTTGTCTATGGTTCTTGCCAACTTGCGAAGTTGAGTGAAAGTATCAATGATGGCAATGGCGGTGGCTGTTGAGGTGGTCAAAATTTTTGACCACATGCTCTTTCTCGCTGTTAGTCAGTTCAATAACATATCCAGAAGGAAACTTATCTGGATTGTTTCTTATGGCTTGGTTAACCACCTTGGTTGTTACGCCATACAATTCAGCAACATCTCTGTCAAGGATAACTTGCGTATCCCTGATGACAATGATTTTACTTTCAGTTTTTACAATAATTATTCTTCCTTGTTTTTTAGCAAGTCCATCATTTTCTTCATATCAGGCAAAGCCTTGCGTAACCTTTCAGGCATGTCATCCAACGTCTTGTAGGTAGCAACTCCCATCGGCTTGCTGTAGTCTCGAACAGCATATTCTGCATAAGAGTAGTTTGCTGATTGGCAAAGAATGATTCCAATAGACGGATTCTCGTGTGGCTTACGCACCTTGTCGTCGAGAATTTGGAGATAGCCAAAAAGTTGCCCAAGATAAGAGGTCTTAAACTCGCCAAGTTTTAGCTCTATGCAAACCATGGCGTTCAATTCTCGATTGAAAAACAGCAGGTCTGGGAATTGTTCAACACCATAGATTTCCAAATGGTATTGGTTGCCGATGAAAGCAAAGTCTCTGCCAAAGGTCATGATGAAATTCTTGATGTTCTGAACGATGCTTTGTTCTACAACTCGTTCGTCGACATCTATTTTTTCGCGTTCCCCAATCTCTTCTACATTGATAAAGTCAAGTAGATATTCATCCTTGAACATTTCTACAGCACGTCGAGCTTCCCTAGGATTGTTGATGGTCCTGGTAAAATTGTTAGGCATGCGTCCTTGGCTATGGTAAGCATCCTCCTTTATAAGTTGGCGGAGCTTCTTTACGGCAAGATGTTCCTCTACAGTGCGGTGGATATAATAATAGCGTGCATATGTTTCTTTTGTTCCACTGATGATGGCAGAGTGGTGTGTGAATGGTACTTTAAAGAAGTCCTCAACAGGAAAATTCGGAATATTAGTAATAGATAAAGTGTGGAATATATCTATCTGATTTTCAATATCTTGCAATTCGGCGGTTGCAACCGCCGAATTGCAAGATATAAATTCAGCGGTTGCAACCGCTGAATTACTGTCAAGCATATCCCATGCCTCATAAAAACGTCTCATATCCTTCATTTGAGTTTCCGAGAATCCTCGAAGACCAGGTAGTTCCTTACGAAGTTGTTCGCTGATGGCTGCTAATGCTCCCTCGCCCCATACTCCTTTGCGGGTATGTTGTGAAAGATATTTTCCGATGGCAAAATATAAAGCAAGTTGTATGCGGTTCACACCTTTGGCTGCTTCATATTGTCCTTGAAGTATGGCTGTCTTTATAGCGTTGACAGCATTGTTATATTGTATCAAACTATCCATAGAGTAATGTTTTAATTTGGTCTTCTAACAGAAGGCATACGGATTTTGGGACAAAGAAAATGCAAACGAGCGCAAAGAAAGCTTGCTTTCAATTTGCCGAGTGCAGCTTTTCTTCTGCAAAGA